>ERZ1740068.49-NODE-49-length-71912-cov-26.851037_pt1 | contig 71912 bp, 62 predicted proteins | sample MGYA00581735_ERZ1740068 | MGnify/ENA primary metagenome ERZ1740068 (study PRJEB43018, sample SAMN04849740) | marine metagenome | isolation source: floating plastic debris | place: Pacific Ocean | collected 2008-08-30 | study: EMG produced TPA metagenomics assembly...
TCAACGGTAGAGTACTCGGCTTTTAACCGATTTGTTCTGGGTTCGAATCCCAGGCGACCCATATTTTTAGATCGCAAGATTGACTTCGTCGAAGTGCCAGAGCGCATTTTTCTCGCTCTACGAAGGCGATGTTGAAGGCTGCGTCCGATATTGTTCGAGCGAGTTCGCAACGTCCGTACTGGATTTGGCGCGATTTAGCGCAAAGGGACGAAGCCAGCGGCGACGATTCTTCCCTGCTCCTGTTCGCTGAGTACGAGCTGGCTGTAGGCCAGGCCCGCCGATGCCTCGCGATCGCCCTCATCTCAAATCGCGACAAGCAGCGATCGCGAGACCGGGTCGCGACTGTCTTTGAGAGAAGTCGATTAGCATGATTCGTCAGCTTCTTCATTGAGTTCCGTCGAGACGCCCAGCGCTTTTAACTGGGCCTCCAGTGCCGCCACCCGCTCTCGCGCTTCGCCCAGCGCCTGCCGGAGAACGGCAACCTCGTCCGTCACCGCATCCTCCCGCTCCGCTTCGGGATAAACCGACCCGTCCGGCGCGATCGCCCCACCGAGCCGCGCCCCGCCCAGCTGCGCCAAGCTCAGATCGGCCCGCAGCAGATTCGCATGGCGCAAGTCCGCCCCGCTCAGATCGGCCCGCGTCAGGATCGCCCCGCGCAAATCCGCCCCGCCGAGGTTCGCCGCACTCAGGTCGGCCCAGCTCAGATCCGCGCCGCGCAGATCGGTTCGCGTCAGCAATGCCTCGCTCAGCAGTGCCTCGCTCAGGTTCGCGCCGCGCAAAATCGCGTTGTGCAGATCGGCCTCGCTCAGCTTGGCGGCCTCAAAATCGCGATCGCCTCGAACGTAGCGATCGAGCAGATCTCGTGCAGTCGTAACCTCTCGCTCGGGAACGCTCATACGAACTCCTCCCTAACCCGTGGAATCCACAATACGTTTTAATATATCGACAAGCTCACGCAAAACAGGGATCGCCGCTCCCTATCAGTTTGCCATTGAGGAGAGAAATCCATGCGCTCCCGCACATTGCGCGAAGGTTCGCTCGGTCTGTTTATTGTTATCGGCTTGGCACTGTTCGCCGTCTCCGGGCTCTGGCTGCGGGGCTTCCAGGCCGGTCGGCGCAGCTACAGCTTTATCGCGGAGTTCGATCGCGTCGCCGGAATCCAGGCCGGGGCATCCGTGCGCTACCGTGGCGTATCGGTCGGTCGCGTCGAAGCGATTCGCCCCGGCCCGAATGGCGTCGATATTATCATTGAGATTGCCTCGTCCGACCTGCTGCTGCCCAAGGGCGTGAAGATCGAAGTCAACCAGGGCGGCTTTATCGGCGAAACGGCAGTCGATATTTTGCCCGTCGATGAAGCCCTCAGCGAGCCGACGGCGATCGCCAAGCCGATCGCCAACAACTGTGACCCCGGCACGATTATTTGCGACGGCGATCGACTGCGGGGCGAACTCGGCGTCAGCTTCGACCAGCTCACTCGCGCCTCGCTCGAATTCACCCGCGCCTTTAGCAACCCCGAATTCCTCGCAGACCTACAAACCCTGCTGCAAAGCACCTCCGGCGCAACCACCGAAATCGCCAAGCTCGCCAGCGAAATCTCCGAGCTAACCGAAAGCTTCGAGGGCGAGTTCGGCCTGCTGTCGGCCTCGGCGCTCTCCACCACCGACTCGGTCGGGCGCGCCGTAGACAGCATCGACGGCACGGTCGTCCGGGTCAACCAGTTAATCGATACGGTCGATGGCCTCGTCGCCGACAATCGCGGCAACCTCGTCAACACCCTCGACAGCGTCAGCCGTCTGAGCGGCGAGCTGAGCATGTCCGCCGCCGCCCTACGCCCCGTCCTCGAGGAAACCGGCGCGACCCTCTCTACAGTCAACGCCACCCTCACCGAATTCGATCGCACCTCCGTTGTGGCCGACGTCGAAGCGTTGATCTCCAGCGCTGTCGTCCTCGCTGACAGCGCCGCCGCCACCTCCGAGAACCTGCGCGTCATCTCCTCGACGATCAACGACCCCGACACGCTGCTCCAGCTCCAGTTCACCCTCGACTCGGCGCGCATGGTGTTCGAGAACGTCGAGAAAATCACCTCCGACCTCGACGACCTGACCGGCGACCCGGCCTTCCGCGAAGATATGCGCCGCCTCGTAGACGGTCTAAGCAGCCTAGTGTCAATGACCCAGCAGCTCGATCGCCAGACCCAGCTCGCCCACACCTTACCCCGCCTGACGGAAGATTTTCGCGGCCTCCAGCCCCTCGACCCCGCCCGCGAACTCGCGCCTTTAGCCCCAGAAGTTGCCCCGTAGCTCGCGCCCGCTCCCGAGGTTTCCACCGAAAGATCTCTCCAGCTCGTCCCCCATTTCGCTCCTGTCCCCGCGCCACTGCCCTAACGAACCCAATCCTATGGCGCTTGCCGACACCACTACAGACCTCCACCGCCTACGCGCGATCGCCGAAACCCTCGCCCCGCGACTGATCGAAATCCGCCGCCACTTCCATGCCAACCCGGAGCTGAGCGGGCAGGAGCACAAAACCTCGGCCTACGTAGCGGGGGTGCTGTCCTCCTGTGGGCTGCACGTGCGCGAAGGCGTCGCCCAAACCGGCGCGATCGGCGAACTCACTGGCAACGGCAGCGACGATCGCTATCTGGCGATCCGCACCGATATGGACGCGCTGCCCATCCGCGAAGATCTGTCGATCGGTTTTGCCTCGAAGATACCGGGCGTCATGCACGCCTGCGGCCACGACGTACACGCCACTGTCGGCCTCGGCACGGCGATGGTGCTCGCGCAGATCGCGGGCGAGCTGCCCGGCAACGTCCGCTTCCTATTCCAGCCTGCTGAAGAGACCGCCCAGGGCGCAAAAGCAATGGTGGCCGACGGCGCGATGGACGGTATCGATGCTGTGTTCGGCCTGCACGTGTTCCCGTCAATTTTGGCGAAGGTGGTGGGCATTCGCTACGGCGCGCTGACGGCAGCGGCGGACGACCTGGAAATTAAGATCTTCGGCGAATCCGGCCACGGCGCGCGCCCCCACCAAGCCACCGACGCGATCTGGATCGCTTCTCAGGTGGTGGTCGGCCTCCAGCAGGCGATCGGGCGGATGCATAACCCGCTGCGTCCCGTCGTGCTGTCCATCGGCACGATCCAGGGCGGGCGCGCCCCCAACGTCATCGCCGACGCCGTCACACTGCGCGGCACAGTGCGATCGCTCCACCCCGACACCCACGCCGAGCTGCCCGGCTGGATCGAGTCGATCGTCGCGGGCATCTGCAACACCTACGGCGGGCGCTACGAAATGAACTACAGCACGCTCGCGCCCTCGGTGCAGAACGATCGCCACCTGACCGACATTGTCGAGTCGGCGGTGCGCGATATCTGGGGCGATCGGGCGATCGAGCTGCTGCCCGAGCCTTCGTTGGGCGCAGAGGATTTCGCGGTGTATCTCGATCGCGCGCCGGGAATGATGTTCCGCCTCGGCGTCGGCCACCGCGACAAGCCCAACTATCCGCTCCACCACCCCCGCTTTGAAGTCGATGAAGCCGCCATCGTCACCGGCGTAACGACGATGGCGGCGGCGGCGTGGCGCTATTTCCGGTGTCGGCGATGAACTCCACGTCGATCTCAGAGTGGGAGTGGCGGGCTTGGTATGTCAGCTTTGGGATTTTGCCATTTCTGCCGCTGGTGGCCAGTCTGACGATCGTAGCGCTGACGGTGCGCGTCTGGTGGCGAGACTGGCGATCGCTCGTGGGCGATCGCGACCTGCGCTTGCTGTTCGTCTGGATCGGGCTGCTAGCCGTCAGCGTCCTAGCCTCGCCATCGCCCCTCGACTCGCTGCTCGGCGCGTTCAATTTCTGGCCGCTAGTGTTCGTGTTCGGCGCGTTGACCCGCGTATTAACCGACCGCCAGCGGTTGCGGCGGTTTACTTGGGCGATCGTGCTCTCCTGCCTCGGCATATGCGCGATCGGCCTCGGCGAACTGGTTGCGGGCTGGTCGATCCCCCAAACCGGCGGCTTCTTTGACTTCCCACTCATCGCGGGCGGCACGCCACCAGGGCGCATGTCGTCGCTGTTTCCCCACGCCAACGCCCTCTCGAACTATGCCGCGATCGCCTGGGCGCTGCTGCTCGGCCTCGCTTTTCCATCTAAGAAATCGCCGCCGCGCTGGAGCGCGATCGCCGCCCTGGCTCTGGCGATCGCCGCGATGCTCTTCCTCGGGTCGTCGCGCAACGCCTGGGGAGTCGCCTTCCTGGTGTCGGTTGCTTTCGCTATCTATCGCCACTGGTGGCCGATCGTCGCCGCGATCGGTGGCGCGATCGGGGTCGTCGGTGCCGCCGCCTTTGCGCCCGAAACTTTCGCGACGCCGTTCCGCGCGATCGTGCCCTACACCATCTGGGGACGCCTCAGCGATCGCATGTACCCCGATCGCCCGATCGCCAGCCTGCGCGCGACCCAGTGGAACTATGCCCTCGACCTTACCGCCGATCGCCCCTTCCTCGGTTGGGGTCTCAACAGCTTCAGCCCGCTCTACGAAGCCGACACCGGCTTTTTCGTCGGCCACCCCCACAATCTCTACCTAATGCTTGCCGCCGAAACCGGCACGATCGCCGCGCTCGTCCTGCTCGTGGCCGTCGGCAGCATCCTAGCCCGCACCGCGATTGGGCTCTGGCGTCAGCGCTTCGCCCCCGAAACTCGGCCACTGGCGTTCGCCTTCCTCATCGCCTTCCTCGCCACCAGCACCTACCACCTACTCGACGTAACGCTATTCGATTTGCCCGTCAACCTCGTCGGCTGGGCGCTGCTGGCGGGACTCGTCGGCATCCGTACCGAAGCGCGATCGTAAGTCTCTGCAAAGAAATGTCGCGTTCGGGGCTCGATCGCCTGGCTTCCCGCGTCAGTATGGAAACCGTACGCCCCAAAGCCTTGCAATGCTGTCTACTCCGCGCTCGCTCGGATTCGCCGCCGCGCTCGCCCTGCTGGGCTCGATCGCGCCCAGCAGCCTCGCCAAAGATTTCTCAACGACTATTCCCGACGAGTCGCCGGTGTTGCTGCGGCAGTCGGGTCGCCTGGAACCGGGCGATCGCGTCTTCGAGGCCGACAGCAGCCTCTACGACACCTACGACTTCACCGGGCGCGAGGGGCAAACGATCCGTATCTCCCTCGGCGCGCTGAATTTCGAGCCATTCCTGGCACTGCTCGATGGCAACGGCGTCCAACTATTCTCCAGCGACACCACGGAGCTGACCCTAACGTTGCCCGCCTCCGGCCTCTATACGATCGTCGTCAACGGTCGCGATCGCCTCTCGCAGGGCGGCTACGAGCTGACCGTCCGGGGTCTCAACGCCGACGACGCCCCGGCACTGAGCGCGGCGGTCGATCGCCAGCCCGACTTCGGCAGCGCCAGCCTGAGCCAGGACGTGGGCTGGCAGGCGGTAGGTAGCTCGACGGTCAACGCGATTTCGCTGCCGGTGTACCGCTACGTCGGCGACTGCCCCGGTGGCGGCGTCGGGCGCATCGCAGCGGCGTTCCGCTCCACCACCACGGCTCCAGCGGACGGCCTGGAGGTCGAAATCCGCAACGTCACGGCGGGCATCGACGACACCCCCCACCCCAATATCACGCGCGACTACGACGAAGGCGCGATCTCCGAGCGAGCCGAAATCGGCTTTAGCGCCAACCATATCCGCGTCTTTATCGGGCGGCGGGCGATCGCGGTGATGCCGGGGCTAAACCAGTTTGAGTATGCGATCGTGGATGGCGATCGGGTGGTCGAAGAGGGCGAGTTTGCCACGCGGGTCGTGCCGACGCCGAGCGTGGTGCAGCGAGCGAGCCAGTTTCGGACGGAGGAATATTGCCGGAAGGGCGGTTCGGTGGGTGACTGCGATCGAGAAGATTTGCGGGTGCGCTACATCGAGGAGTGTCCGGGGACGCCGTACGCGATTCCGCGCGAATTTGAAGCGCTGTTTTCGGAGCTGTTCGACTGAGCCCGATCGCAGCCTAAACGTCTGTCCCCCGATATAAATCTGCGATCGGTACTTCCAGACCGATACTCGCGAACACGACGCGATCGCCTCGATCGAACACCGTTATCTGCCACGTCTCGCCCGATTTCCGAAAGACCTCCACGCGCCGATCGTCCTGGGAAATCAGCGCGTATTCTTCGAGTGTGGCGAGCTTTTGGTAGTCGGCGAATTTATCTTGGCGATCGAGTTCTGCGGTGGATGGCGAGAGGACTTCGGCGATGAGTTTGGGGTAGCGTTTGACGTATGAATCGTCGCGATCGCGCGGGTCGCAGGTCACGAACGCATCGGGGTAGTAGTAAAAGTCGTCGGCGTAGTTGAGTTTGACATCGCCGGAGAAAAATTGGCAGGTGTCGTCGGCGAAGTGCAGGTTAAACGCTGTCAGCAGGTTAATCGCAATGCGGCTGTGGTTGCCGCTGCCTCCGGCCATCGCGTACACGAAACCGCACCGGAATTCGTGGCGGATTGTCGCTTGGCGCTCGAGCGCGAGGTATTCGGCGGGGGTGAAACCGGCGGGATTGGCAACCATTTGATTCGCGATCGCGAGCTGAATACAACTCCGATCCTACTGCACTCAGAGATCGCTCCGCTGTCAGTGCATCGCCGTGCCGGGATTTCTGCTAGCGCGTTTATATTTCTCTTGGTACTCGCGGCGTTGCTTCGTGACTTCGTACAGGACAATGCCGGTCGAAGTTGCCAGATTCAGGCTTTCGATGATGCAGAAGGCGCGATGTTCGACAGCACGATCGCTGACACCTCGCGATTCATTACCGAACCAGACGGCTAAGCGCGGATGGGTACAGTCAGCTTCATGGGGAATGAAGTTTTCGTTGCCTTTTTAGCTGCGTAGATCGACCTTAAAGCGCTTCACCAACGTATCCCGCACCTTCTGATGCGCCGGATCCACATCCTTATCCTTCAGCGTCCGATCGCCCGCCCGATACACCAACCGGAACGCCAAACTCCGCTGACCCTCCGGCACGTTCTCGCCACGATACTCATCGAACAGCTCCACCGCCTCCAGCAGCTTGCCGCCCGCCTTCAGCATCGCCTTCTCCATCTCGCTGACCGAGGTGTCCACCGACGCGAAGAACGCCAGATCGCGATCGGACGCCGGGAACGTCGAGAACGACTTGAAGTGCGGAACCTGCACGTTGCCCTGACCCAGCGCCGCGAACAGCAAATCGAGGTCGAACTCGAAGATATAGACCTCACGCGGTAGCTCGCGCTCCTGACAGAGCTGCGGGTGAAGCTGACCGAACTTGCCCAACTCGCGACCGCGCAACCACAGCGACGCCGTTCGACCCGGATGCAGGCGATCGCTGCCCCCATCCTGGCGGTACTGCACCGTTACGCCCAACCGCTCGAAGACGCTCTCGATCGCGCCCTTCGCGTCGAACCAACTCATCGGTGTTTCCTTGCCGCTCGTCGTCCAGCGGTGTAGACGCGTGTCGCCCCCGAGAATTCCGGCGATCGCATCTTTCTCCTTATACTCTTCGCCGTCTAGCCAGAAGACACGGCCCAGCTCGAAACCGTTCAGTGCGCCGTTACCATTTTGCAAATTGCTCTGGAACGCATCGATCAGCGCGGGCATCAGCTCCGTCCGCATCGCCGCATATTCCGCGAACAGCGGATTCGCCAGCTTCACTTGATTTTCCAGTCCGGGCTTGACGAGCGAGTAGTGCATCAGTTCCGTCAGACCCGCCGCGCGGAAAGCTTCGCGCACCTGGCGTTGTAGCGCGTACTCCGTCGAGAGGTAGCCGCGCGCGCTCTGGATCGGTAGCGTCGTCGCGAAGTTGTCGTAGCCGTAGACGCGGGCGATCTCTTCGATTAGGTCGATTTCCCGCTCGATGTCGCGGGCGCGGTAGTCGGGAACTTTCACCGTCCAGCCCGCCTCAGAACCAGCCTCGCCATTGGGAGTCAGCTCGAAGCTCAGCGCCGTTAGCGCCTTCTCCATTTCTGCGGCGGGAAGCTCGCCCGTACCGCCGTCGGTCTTGCCTCCGACATTTTTAACTCGGCCGAGGATTTCGCGGACGCGGGCGATCCGTAGCTCGATCGAGCTATCCAGACTGGGTCGATTGTCCAAAACCTGACGACCCGTGACGGTTCCGCCCGCCAGTTCGAGGATCAGCGACACCGCGCGATCGCAAGCCACTTCCAGCTCGGCGAAATTCACGCCGCGCTCGTAGCGACCGGACGCATCGGTACGCATCCCGACGCCGCGCGACGATCGGCGAATCGCCGCAGGCTCGAACAGCGCCGCCTCCAGCATCAGGCTGGTGGTTCCGTCGTGGACTTCGGTTTCTGCACTGCCCATCACACCACCGAGCGCCACCGGCTTGTCGTTGGCTGTAATCAGCAAACTGGTGTCGTTTAGCTCGCGCTCTTTTTCATCCAGGGTCGTAATTTTCTCGCCCGGTTTCGCCAGACGAACACCGATCTCGAGGCTGTCGGTTCTGGCAGTTCCGGCCACGGTGGCGAGCCGATCGCGATCGAAAGCGTGCAGCGGCTGCCCCCATTCGAGCATCACCAGATTGGTGATATCCACCACGTTATTAATCGGACGCACACCCATCGCGTCGAGGCGGCGTTGCAGCCAGGCCGGTGATTCTGCAATTTTGACGCCCGCGATCGTCGTGCCGATGTAGGCGGGGCAAGCGGCGTCGATGTCCGCCAGCTTCAGCGCATCGCTGTCGTCCGGCGTGGCGGTTTCGCCCTTCGGCAGGCTCAGCGATTCGCCCGTCAGTGCTGCTACTTCGCGCGCGACACCGACCATGTTTTGCGCGTCGGCGCGGTTGGCGGTGGCGGTCAGGTCGATGATGACGTCGGTGAGGTCGAGCAGGGGCGCGACGGGCTGACCGATCTTGCCCGCCCATTCTGTGGTTGCCGCATCGCTCGCCGATGCGTCGTTGCTATCGTGAAACTCGTGGATGCCCTCGGAGTCTTTCGCCAGTCCGATTTCCGACAGCGAGCAGATCATGCCGTTAGACGGGACGCCGCGCAGTTTGGTGGGCTTGAGCTTGAGATCGACGCAGGGCAAGTAGCTGCCGATCGTCGCGACGGCCACGAACAGACCCGCGCGCGCGTTGGCCGCACCGCAGACGATTTGCTGCATCTCGCCAGTGCCGATATCCACCTGGCAGACGCCCAGCTTGTCTGCGTCGGGGTGCTTGCCGTACTCGACGATTTTGCCGACGACGACGCCCTCCGCCCAGGCGCTGCGATCTTCGATATCTTCCACCTCGAAGCCCGCCATCGTGAGCATGTGCGCCAGATCTTCCGGGGTCTGGTTGAGGTTGACGAGTTCTTGGAGCCAGTCGAGGGAAATACGCACGGTGTTTATGTCAGGTCGGGTCGGGTCGGATCTTGAAAAGAGCGCTGGGCGATCCGCGCAGCCCGGTTATTCTACCGCCTATCCCCAAGCCCGATCGGGCGGGTTTAGTCTTCCAGTATTGCGGCTTCGTCTGCCAGTACTACGTCTTCATCTTTGCCATCGCCGTAGTCCGGCGGCTCGGAGATGACCGATAAGCGCCACTGCCCGTCTGGGGCGATGTAAAAGTCGTAGTCCAGCACCATGCGATCGAAGTCGTCGTAGTATTCGATCTTGTCGGCGATCAGGTCCTGAATGAGCTGGCGAATGCCGTGGATTTCGATCGGGTCGTTGTTGGGCTTGGAGACCTCGAGAAAGTTCGTGATTTCCCGAGCGTGTTTATCCTTCGGCATGATCGCGGTGTTCCAGGCCACGATCGCCAGCGGCATGAAGGACGAACACTGCTGGAAGTCCCCGATCTGCTCGAAGTAGGGCTCGACAAACTCCTGGATAAGCTTCGACATCTTCAGCGCGTCGGGGCCGGGTGTGATGACCTCGGTTCCTTCGGGGATGCGCGATCGCATCCGATCCATCGACGGTTCGGGGGATTGCTTGGGTTTCGCCTCGCCCAAGTGATGCATTTCGCGCAGGAGGCTGGCTTTCTTCTTTTTCTGCTTGCCCATTTAAATGACCCCTTCTTTTCGTTGGCGTGGCGATTGCGCTACTGCGGCATCCCAGAACCAGTACACTGCCGCAACCGCTCTCAGAGAAGACCGTACTTCGGCTGCACTCAGCGCTCTTTAATTCTTCGTTCGAGTTTAGGCATGGGGCGGACTTGTACGTCTCTCAGCTTAACGAACTCCGAACAGCAAATCTGAAAAGTAAAAGAGAGCGTCGAATGTCGGCGCTCTCTTTCGTAGTTTGAAGTATGGGGACTGAGCAATTACGACGCTGCGCCAGCCGGGACGAACGACTCGATGCCCGAGACAACGCGCGCGCTCAGGATTTTGTCGCCTTTCTTAAGCTGCGACAGCACCGCCTCGCCACCGTCTTTGCCCTTCACGTAGCCGAAGACCGTATAGCGACCGTCCAGCAGGTTCAGACCCGCAGGCGTCAGCTCGGGCTCGAACAGGAAGAAGAAGAACTGCGAAGAGGCGTCGTTCACGTCTTCGTCGCCGTGGGCCATCGCGACCGTCCCGTAGGCCGAGAATGGCAGCGCAGGCTGCTCGCGGTAGAGGCCGACTTCTTCGAGCGTGAAGCCGTAGACGGGCTCGACTTCGCTGGTGACTTTAATTTCGAGAGGAATGGTGCGCGTCTCGCCGGTGTCGGGATCGACGAAGCCTTCGTCCTTGCCGATCGGGTCGCCCGCTTGCACGACGTAATACTCATCGGCACGGTTGACTTGGGTTCCGGCATAGAAGCCGCGCTCGACGAGATCGACGAAGTTTCCGGCAGCGATCGGCGCGTTAAAGCCGTCAACGATTAGCTCGATCGTGCCTTTCTCGGTTTCTAGCTCGACGGTGGCGCGACCTTTGAGTTGCGGCATATTCGCATACTCTTCAGGAATCTCGAACGGGAACTCTTTAACCATCAGCGCTTCGAGTTCGCCGATCGTATCGAGGAGGATGCGGCGCTGCTCCCAAACGGTGTTGCGGTCTTTGGCGGAGACCCCGTCCTCGGCAGCGGCGACGGCGGTTTTGATTTTCTCAATCAGGGCGTTGGCTTCGCCTTGGCGGTCGTCGGGGATGTCGGCGAGCAGCACGTCGGCCTTGATTGTGGCGGTGTTTTTGGTGGCCTTGAGGGCACTCGTGATGGCCGACCAGCGCTTGCCGCCGCGCAGATACATCGAGATGCCTTCGATCGCGCGCTGCATCCGGCGCACCGACGGGTTGTCGATCGGCAGGGCGTACTGCAAAATCGCGCTCGAGTCGGTGACGGCGTTGCCGACGGGCATGCGGCTCTCGCGGTAGTCGTCGTCATCGCCGCCGAACCAGCCAGCACTGAGACCCACGGACAGCGACAGCAGCAGCGCCACCGTCGGAATAATTCTTAACCAGCGTTTGAGTCTGTTCATTTTGTCGATCTTTCGGCCATCTTCGCGTAACTATACTGCCATAGGCCGGACGTTTGACGGCCCCTCTGGCGCTTCCAACGATCTTCATGTTTGCCCCGCCCCGCCTCGCGATCGCCCTCGGTAGTAACTTGCCCCAAGGCGATCGCCCACCTGCTGAAATCCTCAATCTGGCCGTCGATCGCCTGGGTCAGCTCCCTACGATCGCGAGCTTGCAAGTATCGGCCTGGCATCGCACCGCGCCGATCGGCCCGCCGCAGCCGGATTACGTCAACGGCTGCGCAATCGCGACGTTGCAAGATTCAGCCACGATCGAGCCAGTGGAGTTCCTGCACCAGCTCCAGGCGATCGAGAATGAGTTCGGGCGCGAGCGTCGGGAACGCTGGGGCGCGCGCACGCTGGATCTGGATTTGATTTTGTGGGGCGATCGGCAAATCGATACACCGGAACTGACTGTGCCGCATCCGCGCTGGCGCGATCGGGCATTCGTTCTCGTGCCGCTAGCGGAGATCGCGCCGGACTGGGAAGACCCGGAGACGGGTGAGACGGTGGCGGTGCTGGTAAAAAAATGTGATGCGAGTGGAGTGCGGCAACTCGAATCGCCTTGCAAATAACCCCAAAAACAGCCGATGGACTACAGCCGCCTGTTTGAAAATTTCGACGCGCCGGATGTCTCGAGCTGGGAGGCACGGCGAGAGCGCTGTCGATCGCAGATTTCAGCAACGTGGCTGGCGGCGATCGCACGGGCGGGTCGCGGTCTCGAGGCGGGCGAGATCGTTTGCTGTGCGGGGAAGCTGACGGGGGCAGAGACGATCGCGGCGTTGGCGGGCAACTCGGACGCGACGGCGGTGGCGATCGACGATCCGCTGGTGGAACTGGCGACGCCGGTGCTGGGTCGGGCGCGTCCGTCGTTCGACGAGATCGGGCAGCAGCTCGCGGATTGGGGCATGGGCGATCGCGTGTGGCTCGCGGCGGGCGAAGTCGAGACGTTTCTGACCGAGCTGCGGGAGTTGGGCAGCGACGATCGCGTTGGGTTGTACGTGGACTGCGGGCGCGGTGACTACAGATCGCTGTTGTTGCGGCTGCTAGCGATCGAGTCATGGCTGAGCGATCGGGCGGCGGTTTTTGTTATGGCAAGTGGCTCCGGAGCGCGTCAGGCGATTGCCGACTTCCTAAAAGTTCGCAGTGCGGGTCTCTGGCTCGATCCACGCTGTGTCGATCTCGATCGAGCGGCAAATCTGCTGCTGTGGAAACGGCAGGCCGAACTCTGGCCGGAGGGAACAGTTGCGATCGAGCCCGACGCGAACTGTATGGCCGCGCTTCTAGCCCAAGTCGAACTGATTCGTCCCGATCGCTTGCGGGAAATACTTCACGAAGAAGCGCGCTCCCATCAAAGCCAGGGGCGTTACGCCGAAGCCGATCGCGTTTATCGTCAAATCCTGGACGACCAGCCGCACGACATCAGAGCCCTCCGAAACTTCGGCCGACTCCACCTCGATCGCGGGCAGTATTCGCAGGCTGTCGGCCTGCTGTGGCGGGCCGTAAAAATCGGACAGCAGGCCCAGCCTCGCCCAGCGGACGAATTGGCCGAGACTTACTTCAGCCTGGGGTTGACCTACACGCAGACCAGAGATTTACCGCGCGCCGCGGCCTCCTACCAACAGGCTCTCAAGCTCGCGCCCGAGCATTTCGACACGCTCCAAAATTTTGGGCGGCTGCTCGACGATCTCGATCGCCTCGACGATGCAGCGGCGATGTTCGATCGCGCGATCGCCGTCCAGCCGCAACGCGCCGCAGGCTACCTCGGTCGCGCTCGCGTCTGGCTCGATGCTTACAACTTCGAGGCGGCGATCGACTGCTACGAAACCGGGCTCGAACACTGCGCCGACGACGCCGATCGCGCCGAACTCCAGCGCAGCCTCAATCGGGCGCGAGCCGATCGCACCGATCCACAACGGCTCTGCCGCCAGTTCGCCAACGATGCTCGCGCTGAAGCGCAGCCCCACCGCATTTTGCGCCACGATCGTCGCCTCTACAAACTCGCCCCAAACCCGGCCAGCGCCCGCTCGCTCGTCGCCAGCTACCTCGCCCTGAACTACAACGAAGACGCACTGAACGTCGCCCTCGAAGCGCTAGAAAGCGTGGGAGATCGGCCCGACGATTTTCACGAGATCCGCATCGAACTCCATTGCGCCTGCGTGCAAATCGAGGTCCTCTGCGGACGTGCCGATCGGGCTCGCGATCGCGCCGCCACCGCCACGCGGGAATACCCCGACTCCGCCCGACTCCAGCTCCAGCGGGCGCTGCTCGCTCCGATGTTCTACGAGACCCCAGAACGACTCAACAGCGCACGGTCCGACCTATTTGCAGGACTAGGCTGGCTGGAAAACGAAATCACGCGGTCGCTCGCCGGAGAAACCGCGATCTCACCCGAAACCTGGCTCGACGCCTTCCGCCGCCACAGCCACGTCTACATCAACTACCAAGGCAAAGACGATCGCCCGTTTCAAACCCGCTACGGCCAGCTTTTGAGCCGCCTCGCTGCCCGCGTTTATCCAAAATTCGCGCCGATCGCCGCCGATCGCGCCTTCTCGACCTCTCAACGCAACCCCAACGCCCGACTCAAGATCGGCTTTATCAGCTCCACTCTCGGCCCCGCCCGCCTCGGCGAACTGACAATCGGCTGGATCGAGCGCCTCGATCGCCAGCGATTCGCGATCCACGGCTACTACACCCACCCCCATGCCGACGCCCTGACGGCCCGCTTCCGCGACGCCTGCGACCGCTTCGAGCATCTCTCTCTCGGTGCGATCGCCCAGGCGATCGCGAACGACAACCTCGACGTTCTCGTCTACACCGACCTCGGCCTCGACCCGCAGCTCCTGACGCTGGCGGCGCTGCGCCTCGCGCCCGTGCAGTGTACGAGCTGGGCGCACCCTGTCACCACCGGCCTGCCAACGCTCGACTATTTCCTTAGCAGTGCGGCGATGGAGCCCGACGACGGCGATCGACACTACTCCGAAACGCTCGTGCGCCTGAGCGATATCGGCATCGTCTTCCCGCAACCGGTGGTCAAAGAAGCGACCGAGGCCGACCGCCAGCAAACCCGCCAACAGTCCAGACTCGCAGGCGATCGCGTGCTGTTTCTCTGCTGCCAGTCGCTGCTGAAATATTTACCTCAAGATGACTGGATCTGGGCAGAAATCGCCAATCGCGTGCCGGATTCGCAGCTCGTGTTTCTCTCCCATCCGAGCCGGGAGCTGACGGAGAAGTTCCGCAAGCGGCTGGGGCGTGCGTTTACCGATCGCGGGTTGGACTTTGGCGATCGGGCGAAGATCTTGCCGCGCCTCAGCGAAGCCGACTACATGCAGGTGAACCAATGCTGCGACGTATTTCTCGATAGCTTCCGCTGGTCGGGCGGCGTCACGACGCTGAAGGCGATCGCCTGCGGATTGCCAGTCGTCACCTGCCCCGGCGAGCTGATGCGATCGCGCCACAGCGCCGGAATTTTGCAGACGCTGGGCGTGACGAAGACGATCGCGGCGAGCCCGGAAGCGTATATCGAGATTGCCGTGCGTCTCGCGGAAGATTCGCCGTGGCGCACCGAGCTGCAAGAGAAAATGCGCGATCGCCACGGGCGGCTGTATGACAATGCCGCCTGCGTTCGCGATTTAGAAGCGTTTCTTTGGAAGGTTGCAGGCCGAGAGTAGTCGGCACCTCAGAAGTCCGACTTTCCGGAAAGTCGTACTTCTCGGCGATCGCGGGCAACACCCATAGTTGACATGACTGGCTCGATCGCGGGGGGTGAGAAGTCGGACTTTTGGGGTGGCCGCAGCTAGCCAACGGTCGATCGCGCAAATTCGGTGCAGCAGCGCGATCGCCCGTCCTTCTCGAAATCTCGGCTCCAGGTTTTGGTGAGGCCGGACTGCGAAAAGCGATCGAGTTCGTTCGGCGATAGCGGCCACGGGGGGCCGTCGGGCGCATCTTCCGTCGGGCGGGTGTGCGTGACGACGACAAGGCGACCGCCCTCCGACACCAGCGAGGCCACCGCGTCGATCGCCCGATCGCGCACCGACAGCGGCAGCGCCTGCACCGTCCGGCACTCGAACGCGAAATCGAATCGCCCGCGCCAAGCATCATCGAGCGCCAGCAAATCAACCACGCAATAGTCTACGCGGGAGTCTGCAAAGCGATCGCGACACCAGGCAACTGCGCGAGGCGACACGTCGAACGCCGTCACGTCGAAGCCGAGTTTCGCGATCGCTTCCGCATCGTCGCCGAGGCCGCAGCCAATGACGATCGCTCGCGCTCGATCCAGATCGAAAAGCTGCGACACTGGCCGCTCGGAAATCCAAGATTTTAGCGCCGGGTGCGCGCCGTCCAGCGACCAGGGAACGCAATCGCGATCGCCATCGGCAGCCACATAGAGCGGATCGAACCAGTCGTTCGGGCGATCTTCGGCCAGGGCGCGATCGCGAATTTCACGAACGTCATCGCGGGAAAAGGAAGTAGACACGGTAAACAGCCCGCTAGCAATTCGCCTAACAATAAGGCGTCACGTCTTCGTCGCACTCGTCCGCTAGATACGACAGCGCCCGGAAGCGCAGGCCGACGAGCTGTTCGTAGAGCGGATTGAGCTTGCACATGGGCGGAATGTGGACGACCTTGTCGCCGAAGAGCTTGATGTCGCGCTCGAACGGGCACTGGGGCGGGATCATCTTGCACAAGAAGCGCGCCACTTTCGGGTCTTGCATTTCCAGATTGTCGAGCCAGCCACGGACGGGGGCGAGAACGTCGATGCTGGAACTATCCGAGGGCGGCTTTTTGAGGGGCGTTGCGCTGTCAATTTCTGCGGCTGCGTCGGTGGTCTCGATCGTGTGGCGCAGGGCGTCGAGCGCTTCGGAGCCGAGGTCGAGCGCCGTGCAAAATTCCCGCAGCAGCGTATCTTCCGGCTCGGTGTAAACCCCGTCCGCGACGGCAACCATCACCGCAGTTCGCAGGAAATTTTCGGCGACGTTCGGATCGCCTGCGAAGACCTTCGCCAGATCTTGGGGCGAGATCGGCTCTAGGTCGTCGAGGCTGTCTTCGTGAGCGATTTCGGCGATCAGTCGGCGCTCTTCGGCATCGAAGTTTCCGTCAGCCCAGGCGATCGCCAATAGGCCGCGCAGCCAAACCGAACTTTGAGACTCGATACGGGGAAGGGTGGTAGCACTCATCGTTTGAGATTCCGTTGAGATTTCCGTAAATAATCCAGTGCAACGAACGAGGCACGATCGCGAGTCTGCGCGATCGCCCGTGACGCGAGCGGGTAGCCGCCGAGGATGAGGATCGGTACGGGGCGGCTCCTGCGGGCTCTTCTTGCCACAGTGTAGCTCTGCATTTCCTTCCCGATATCCTCCGCCCGCAGTAGGGCAACCGGTATAGTCAGGCGGTGGCTGTGTTGTGGGCGAGAGCGAGGCGAGGACTGGAATGAACGCGCGAGATATTGGTCTGTTCGCGATCGCGATCGCGGTCAACTCCATCGGCCAGTTTTTACTCAAAGCCGGAGCGAACGATCTGGGCAAAAGCGCGCCATCGTCGCTCTGGGCAGCGCTGCTCGGCATCGCGACAACGCCGACGCTGGTGGCGGGGCTATTTTTCTACGGCTGCGGCTCGATCGCCTATATTCTCCTACTGTCGCGGGTCGATCTCAGCGTGGCGGGGCCTGCGACGGCGCTGGCCTACGTCACATCTGTTGCCATCGGTTACTTCGCCTTCCGCGAGACGATTTCCGCAGCTCAGGCGGTGGGCTTGGGCGCGATCGTCCTCGGCGTAATTTTGGTCGTCACGCAGCGCTAGTCGTGAGGTCGCCCCTGCGGTCGTTCTTGCCGGTCGTTCCGAAAAGTCAGGAGCCCCGTCATATTGTCCAGTCCCAGGCGATCGAGTTGTTTCGACCGTCGCAATTGAGGCCGCGAGCGCCTCGACGTGCGCGCTTGGAGTTGCAATCGGTGCGTGCCGCCTCGGCCAGCTCTCCGCAATACAAGCGCGGCAAACGCTGGCGGAATCCGCAGACCACCTCCCAGGGAATCGAGCCGAGGGTCTCGGCCCAGCGTTGGGCAGTTAGCTCGATATCGCGATCGCGCCCGATCAGCGTCACCGTATCGCCCACCCGAACCTCGTCTAGGTCGGTCACGTCCACCAAAATCTGATCCATCGTCACCGTTCCCACCTGGGGCGCGCGCTGCCCGGCGATCGCCACCTCGAGCTGGCCCGACAGCAGCCTGGGAACACCGTCCGCATAGCCGATCCCCACCGTTGCGATCTGCGTTTCGCGGGTCGTGACGAAGCGGTGGCCGTAGCTCACGCCGCGATCGGGCGGCAGCGTCCGCAGTTGCGTGACCTTGGCGCGCACGCTCATCGCCGGGCGTAGCGACACCGCCGCATTCAGGTGGGGGGCGGGCGCAATTCCATAGAGCGCCAGACCGATTCGCACCATGTCATAGCTCAGCTCGGGAAAGGCGATCGCTCCGGCAGAGTTGCTCAGATGGACGGGCGGATCGCACTCGTTCTCGCGCAGCTCGGCCAGCACCGTCTCGAAGCGCTGGTGCTGTTCGCGTACCGTGCCCGGGTCGGGCTCGTCCGCTGTCGCCAGGTGCGAGTAAATCGTCTTCAGCTCCAGGCCGGACAGGCAGCGCAGCAGCCTGACAAACGACGCCGCCTGCGTCCAATCGCAGCCCAGGCGCGACATACCGGTGTCGATATTGACGTGGACGGGCAGCGCGATTTCCGACCCGGCGAAGATTTCTGACAGGGCGATCGCCTGCTTGGGAAAGGCGACCGTCAGCTCTAGGGCGCTGTCGCGCGCCACGATCGCCCGCTCGCGATCGCACACTGCTTCTAGCACCAAGATCGGCGCATCGATTCCCGCCTCGCGCAGCGACACCCCTTCCCCGACCGTCGCCACGCCCAGCCAGCTCGCCCCCGCCGAGAGCGCCGCCTGCGCCACCGGAACCGCTCCGTGTCCGTAAGCATCGGCCTTAACGATCGCCATCAGTGTCGTATCCGGCACGAGCCGCTCCCGCAAAGCTCGAACGTTGGCCGCGATCGCATCCAGGTCGATTTCCACCCAGGCGCGCGACTGCATCTGCAAATCGGCGATCGGCATTAGCGCTGGGGTGTTTTGCACAGTCAACGCGGGATGCACCGGCGCGATCGCCTCGTTATGCTGAGTGGGCTCGATTGGCTCGACGGGAAAATCTGTCATGACCCACTACCCTGTTTGTCTACATCGGAGAATTTAGCATTCTTTTTCCCCGTCGCTTGCCACCCGATGCGCGAACGTTTGTAAAATCCTTCAATCCATCAGCCAAAGGGCGTTTTAGCAAAAAACTTAAGTAAACGAAACCTACCGGATTTCCAGCGTAACTTCGTAAGTATATCCTCGGAAGTTCGAGTCGAAGACCAGCGTATACTGCCCGTCTTCGGGCAGCTCGCCCGACCACAGACGCGCGCCGCCGTTGGCCGCCCCGTCGGTAATTTCGCGCTCGTCGGGCGCGAGGACGAAAGGCAGCGGACTCTCGCCCGTCGCCTCGAGGGCCAGGCGCTGTCCGGCGCGGGCGTCGAACTCGTAGTGGTGGTAACCCGTACCGATAAAGCGATCGCCAAATGTCACGTTATCGCGACCTTCCGGTAGCTCGATGCGCGCAATTTTTTCGTTGCAGGCGCTATCGACTAGATTCTTCGAGACCCAGCCCGCTGTCGGCGCGTCGATTTGCCACCAGTTGTCCTGCGCGCCGACGATCGATACGGGCGCGCCGTCCGCCACCGTTCCCACGACGTTATTCGCCGTCGCATCGGGCGAGCTGCGAATATTGAGCGGGCCGTCCGGGTCGTTGACGAGGCCACCGCCGATTTGGCAGCTCAGAACGCGCACGCCGTCGCTGTCGGCGTTACTAGCGCCGTCGGCAGTCGCGCGATTCGTAGCGGTGTTTGGAGCTGGGGCGCTCGAGTTAGGAGCGACGTCGAGATCTGCGCTGGGGCTTGCATTGGAGTTTGAGCCGTCACCGCGATCGACCTCACCGGGCGGGACGGTGGCTTCCGGTATCGCGACATCTGCGGGCGCGCTGGCCTGCGGGTCGGGAGCCTCGGTGTCGGGCGGCTCGACGCTGGCACAGCTCGCAAGCACGAGCAGCAGTGACCCCAGGGAGAGCGATCGGCGAATGGAAAAAGAAAGCATATATAAGGCAGCGGAAGACCCGAAAAGGCGCGGTGCGAGCCAGACCCGCACGCCGCTCCTTTATTATCCCACTGGAGACTCGCCCCTTTCGGGAAGGTGGTATCTCTACAACAGCGACTGGTACTTCGGATCGGCCTTGAGAACTTGCAGCACCTTTTTAATTTCCTGGGTGCGCTCCTTGGCAACCACCAGCGTCGCGTTGCCGTCGCGGACGATAACCACATCTTCCAAGCCGATCGTTACGACCACCTCGGACTCGTCACCGGCATAAACGATCGCGCCCGACGTATCGCGCCCGATGTGCTGACCGAGTTCGACGTTCTCCGGCTCCGGCTCGCCCGCCTGTTTGGCCTGGAGTTGCATCAAGCGCTCGATCGCGTTCCAGTCGCCCAGGTCGTCCCAGCCAAACGTCACTGGCAGCACGTAGGCCAGGTCAGTTTTCTCCATCAGCGCGTAGTCAATGCTGATTTTCTCCAGAGTCGGGTAAATCGCGACGCCCTCAGCTTCGAGCTGGGCGATTAGATCGGGGACGTACTTTCTGAGTTCGGAGAGCGCCACACCCGCGCGGAAGACAAAGATGCCGCCGTTCCAGCTAAAGCGCCCGCTAGCGAGAAATTCCTTCGCGGTGTCCAGGTCGGGCTTCTCGGTAAAGCGGCTGACGGTATAAGCATCGAGACCACCCACCTGTCCGGCAGCTTCGCCTTGTTCGATGTAGCCGTAGCCGGTGGACGGGTAGGTGGGCGCAATACCCAGGGTGACGATCGCCTCGCGATCGGTGGCGAGTTCGGCAGCAGCTTTTAGCGTCGCCTCGAAGGTGTCCTGGGAGTCAACCCAGTGGTCGGCGGGAAAAAAGCCAATGACAGCGTCGTCACCATAGCGCTTGGCGATCTCGAGCGTCGTCCAGGCCACGGCGGCGGCGGTGTCGCGACCCTCCGGCTCCACGAGCAAGTTTTCGACGGGCATCTCCGGAAGCTGCTCGCGACAACCCGACTCCAGGTGCGAAGCCGTAATCACCCAGAGGTTTTCCCAGCCGCCCGCCAGCGGCAACAGGCGATCGGCAGTGGCCTGCATCAGGGTGCGCCCGCCGCCGTCCAGGCAGAGGAACTGCTTCGGACGCGCCAGGCGGCTCAGCGGCCAAAAGCGCTCGCCCTTGCCGCCCGCCAGAATAACGGGAATAAAAACCATGATGTCTCCTCGATGTCTCTTCTGTATCTGCTCGTCAGGCGTCTGCTCGTCAGGCGTCTGTTCGTCAGGCGTCTGTTCGTCGATCCCCAAAAAGCCGAGTCGCGGAAAGGGAGCGATCGGCGGCCAGTTGTCGTGTTCTCACTTCAATGGTGTAACAGCTTACGCTCGCGATCGGGCCAGATCGGCGTAATTTTCCGCCCGCAGTCGGCCAGCGCCGAGATGGGTCAGTTGCGGGTCGATAACAGCAGTCGGCAGCGGGCGACAGCGGCAAAAAAGTCCGCAGGAGTTAACGTGCGTTTTCACCCACGGGCAGCTTCGCTCCTATGATGTTCTCGAACATATATCAAGACTTCCCACGAATTCGATCCAAATGGCGGTGAATTGGCGACCTCGATCGCGATGCGTCGATCGCCCGCCGATTTCCCCGCTCAGCCGCCAATCCGGCTAAATGCAAACGCTAGAGTGGTCAGGCGTCGATTCGCCCCAGAGTCCCCGCCCCGAACCTTCCCCTTTTGCGGAGAGTTGCCCACGCGATCGCCCCCGACCGAGTCCGCGATTGCCCGGCCGAAACGGCGCTTCACCCCTCCTAGCAGCCCTGTTCCCCGACCCACGCGATCGGCTGCGTCCCGTTCAACCCCTCTCTGCATCCATGATTCCTAACGACTCCTTCGAGTACTGCCACGACCTCCTCGACGATAAACCTCAGGAAGCCTGTGGCGTATTCGGCATCTTCGCGCCTAACGAAGACGTCGCCAAGCTCACCTACTTCGGGCTCTTCGCGCTGCAACATCGCGGCCAAGAGTCGGCGGGAATCGCCGCCTTCGATCGCGGCCAAGTCCACTGCCACAAGGGCATGGGTCTCGTGTCTCAGGTGTTCAACGAAGACATCCTCGCAGAGCTGGTCGGCACCCACGCCATCGGTCACAACCGCTATTCCACTACCGGCTCGAGCCACCTGCGCAACGCCCAACCGGCGGTCGTCGATACCCGCATCGGCAAGTTCGCTCTGGCCCACAACGGCAACCTGGTCAATACACCAGAGCTGCGCGCTCACCTCGACGAGCTAGGCTGCGACTTCGGTATGACCAGCGACTCCGAGGCGATCGCCTTGGGGATCGGCGTCGAGCTCGATCGCGACAAGGACAAAAGCTGGGAAGACGCCATTCAGGCCGCTCTAAACTACTGCAAGGGTGCATTTAGCCTGACGATTGCCACGCCCGACGCAGTCTACGGCGTACGCGACCCCAACGGCGTGCGTCCCCTCGTCCTCGGCCAGCTCGAGCGCGGTGGCTACGTCTTCGCCTCCGAGAGCTGCGGCCTCGATATTATCGGCGCGAAATACGTGCGCGACGTCAAACCGGGTGAAATCGTCCGCCTCGATGCCGACGGCGTCCACAGCATGACTTGGAAAGAGGCCGATCCGAAGCTCTGTGTCTTTGAGATGATCTACTTCGCGCGCCCGGACAGCGCCAACCACCAAGAAAGCCTCTACAGCTACCGCGTTCGTATCGGCCACGTGCTCGCCCGCGAGTCGCCCGCCGATGTCGATCTAATCGTCGGCGTACCGGACTCGGGAATACCCGCCGCGATCGGCTTTTCGCGCGAGTCGAAAATTTCCTACGCCGAGGGGCTGATCAAAAACCGCTACGTCGGGCGCACTTTTATTCAGCCCACCCAATCGATGCGCGAAACGGGCATCCGGATGAAGCTCAACCCGCTCAAAGACGTGCTCGACGGCAAGCGGGTGCTGATCGTCGATGATTCGATCGTTCGGGGAACCACCAGCCGCAAGCTAGTTAAAGCCATCCGCGATGCGGGCGCGACGGAAGTCCATATGCGCGTGTCCTCGCCGCCGGTGACCCACCCCTGCTTCTACGGTATCGACACCGATACCCAAGACCAGCTAATTGCCGCCACAAAAACTGTCGAGGAAATCGGCGAACAGATCGGTGTCGATTCCCTGGCCTACCTCAGCTGGGAGGGAATGCTGGCGGCGACAAACCAAAACCCCGACCACTTCTGTTCCGCGTGCTTCACGGGCCACTACCCCGTCACCGTACCGGAGATGCTGAAGCGATCGAAGCTGGTACTAGAAGAAACGCCGACCGCAGGCCAGGTCTCGAGTTAGCTCCAGAAACCGATCCAGAGGCCGATCCAGAAGTTGGCCGTCGGTCCTAACCCCTCTCCGCCGCCCTGTTTTTTACCCCATGCCGCTCACCCTTTTGGTTGTCGATGACGACGCGACCCTGCGCGATGCGCTCGTTAGCTACTTCGAGCTAGAAGGCTACGTGGCGATCGCGGCGGCGGACGGCAAAGAAGCCCTGCACCAGGTCGAAGCCGCCAGCCCGCAGCTCATCGTCACCGACGCGCGCATGCCCGAACTCGACGGATTCGAGCTGATTCGCACCCTGCGGCAGCAGCCCCAGCACCGGCTGCTGCCGGTAGTCTTCCTGACCGCGAGGACGGAGGTAGAGGCGCGAATCCGAGGCTACAAGGCCGGGGTAGACGTCTACGTGCAAAAGCCTGTCGATTTGCCGGAGTTGGGTGCGATCGTCCGCAATCTGCTCGATCGCGCTATGCTCGTCGGCCTCTCTCAGACGAGCCCGTCGCCCGATCGCCCGGAGCCCGACTCGGAGAACGCCCCCGCCGAAGAACCCGCCGCCCTCGAGCTCACCGATCGCGAGCGCGAAACCTTAGTACTGCTGGTGGAAGGATTTTCCAATAGTGAAATTGGCGAGCGGCTCTACCTCAGCCCGCGCACGATCGAAAAATACGTCAGCCGCCTGCTAGATAAAACCGACACTCGCAACCGCATCGAGCTGACCCGATTCGCGATCGAGCGGGATTTCGATCGCAAATCGGACGCCTAAAGATCGACCCAGAAAACTAGGGCCTGTCATCAATTAGCGCCCGACCCAAAAATAAAACGAGGGTCTGAAACCAGCTCTGGGCAAAAGTTGCAAGCTTGATTTGAGGGCAGCCCCTAGCAGCGCGCGACGCCCTCTTGACGAGCTGCACGCTGCACCGCCGCCGCCACGGCCACCACCACGCGCTCGTCAAATACCGACGGCACGATATTGTCCGACGCCACCTGAGTCGGCGAGAGTAGCGACGCGATCGCCGACGCTGCCTCCAGGTACATATTCGTCGTCAGATCGACCGCGCGGCAGTCTAGCGCACCTCGGAAGATACCCGGGAAGGCCAGCACGTTGTTGATTTGGTTCGGGTAGTCGCTGCGACCCGTGGCGATGACCGCCGCATTGCCTTGGATCAGCTCCGGCTGGATCTCGGGGATCGGGTTCGCCATCGCCATCACGATCGGCTTGTCGGCCATCGATAACACCATCTCCTTCGTTAGGACACCCGGCGCACTGACACCGATAAAGATATCCGCACCGCGCACGGCGTCGGCCAGCGCTCCAGTTTCATCGCAGGCGAACTGGCGCTTCTGGTCGTTGAGGTCGGTGCGCGTCTCGGAGAGGATGCCCTTCGAGTCGCACATGACAATTTTGCCCGCTCCGGCTTTCTCCAGCAGACAGGCGATCGCAACGCCCGCCGCGCCCGCGCCGTTGATAACGATTTTCGCCGCGCTCAGGTCTTTGCTGACGACGCGCAGGGCGTTGAACAGCGCCGCCAGGGTGACGATCGCCGTGCCGTGCTGGTCGTCGTGGAACACGGGAATATCGAGGCGCTCGCGCAGGCGGCGTTCGATCTCGAAGCAGCGGGGCGCAGCGATATCTTCGAGGTTGACGCCGCCGAACACCGGCGCGATCCGGCAGACAGTCTCGACGATTTCGTCCACATCTTGCGTGTCGAGGCAGACGGGGAAGGCATCGACGCCCGCGAACTCCTTAAACAGCATCGCCTTGCCTTCCATCACCGGCATCGCCGCCTCTGGGCCGAGGTTGCCGAGGCCGAGGACGGCGCTCCCATCGGTGACGATCGCCACGGTATTGCTCTTGATCGTCAGGGTGTGGACGAGTTCGGGCTCTTCGGCGATCGCCCGGCAAATACGACCGACACCGGGCGTATAGGCCATCGCCAGATCGTCCTGGCGCTTGAGCGAGAGCTTGCTGTCGATGCGGATTTTGCCACCCCGGTGCAGGTCGAAGGTGCGATCGTACACATCGACGAGCTTGATTTCCGGCAGCGTCTTAATTGCGTCAACGATGCGATCGGCGTGCTCGGTGCTCGAGGCGTTGACGGTGATTTCGCGGATGGCGATGTTATGGTTCTGCTCGATCGAGTCGATCTGGCCGAGACTGCCGCCCACCGAGGCGACGGCATTGACAATGTTGGCGAGCATCCCGGCTTTATTCGGGATTTGGCAGCGCACTGTCAAGCTATAACTCGGGTTGGGGGTCAGTTCTACCATGATGGAAATATGGGGCGAGCGAGCTCGCGCTAGGAAAGAAGCTAAAAAAAGGGCCGTCCGTGGAGCGAAACGGGCGAAAGCAATTGATTGTTAACTCTAGCGCCTCTGTCTTCAAACCAAAAGTCCGCCATCGGGCCGATCTCGGGCGTTATTTCGACCCTCCGCGCGCCCAGTTTCCCAAAGCGTCCGTCGCGCTTCAAAGCGATTGCCGAGCGTCTCGGTTCGCAGGCGGCTGTCTGCGATGCAGTTTCGCCGTTTTTTCGCCAGGTTCGCGCGGAAACCGACCTCAACATCAGCCCTGACGATCGACGAGTCGAGAGAGGCAATTGCAAGGTCATACCCCGCGTATTCCGATGCATTTGTCACGGTATGTGTATGTATGGGAAGTGGGTCTGCGGGACTTTCCCTGGCGAGTATCTCCGCTCCGTTGTTCACTTACGCTGTTTTTAAAACTTTCAAAACTATGCGCGCGATCGGTTTGATGAGCGGTACGTCCGTAGACGGGATAGATGTGGCCTTGGTCGATTTGCAGGGTCGCGATCGCGATTTGAAGGTTAAGCCGATCGAGGCGCGCACCGTCCCCTACGCGCCCGCCCTGCGTCAGCGCATCCTCGATCTCGCCAGCGGGGCTGCGATTTCTCTGCCAGAGCTAGCCGACCTCGATGACGCGATCGCGATCGCCTTTGCCGACGCCGCCAACGTTATTCAAGAGGAGTGTGGCGATGTCGAACTAATCGGCTCTCACGGCCAGACGGTCTACCACCAGCCGCCCCAGTACCGCGAGTCCGAGGCATTATCGACATCTGCCGATAATGCTGCCAATCCCATCAATCCCGCCAACTCGATCGCCCGCCTGGGCTACAGCCTCCAGCTCGGACGCGGCACGACGATCGCCCAGCTTACCGGCGTTCCGACAATTAGCAACTTCCGGGCGGCGGATCTGGCCGCAGGCGGGCAGGGCGCACCCCTCGTGCCGCGCATCGACGCCTGCTTGCTCGGCCACGCCACCCAGACCACCTGCATCCAAAATATCGGCGGCATTGGCAACGTGGCCTACATCCCCCGCCGCATCTTGCCCCAAGCGGCGGCATTCGCGGGCTGGGAGTTCGGCGACGACGTTCTCGGCTGGGACACCGGGCCGGGAAACCTGCCGATCGACCTGGCCGTGCACCACTTCAGCGATGGCGAAAAGACCTACGATCGGGGTGGAGCCTGGGCCGCCACCGGTCAGATTTGCCAGCCGCTGCTCGATCGCTGGCTGAGCGACCCGTTCTTCGGCAAAGCGCCGCCGAAATCCACGGGTCGTGAATACTTCGGCAAAGCCTTCGCCGAAGGCTGCATCGCCGACGCCCAGTCGTTCGATCTCGACGCCGCCTCCACCCTCGCCACCCTCACCGAACTCACCGCCGCTTCGGTCGTCGAGAGCTACCGAAGCTTCCTGCCCGCCCTGCCCGATCGCGTCCTGCTCTGCGGTGGCGGCAGTCGCAACACCTACCTCAAAGAGCGCATCCAGTCGCGTCTGGGCACCACCTGCTGCGTGCAAACCACCGACGAAGTCGGCATCGACGCCGACAGCAAAGAAGCGATCGCCTTCGCCATCCTCGCCTACTGGCGCTGGTACGACATCCCCGGCAATCTGCCCAACGTCACCGGAGCCGCGCGCTCGGTGGTGCTCGGCGAGCTGCACTTTCCTGCCTTCGACCCCGTTTCCGTCTAGCTTTCGTCTAGCAGAATCGCCTTAAATCTCGTAAGATTCCGGATAGGGTCTATCTGCCAAAATCGAGCTTCTCAGAAAGCTTTTTCAACACGAATATCGCGATCGCTCTGCCGCTCCGAGACAAGACACTCCGCTGCCCATCTCGGCGCGTATTGTCATGTCAGCGCGCGCTGGGGCTGCCCTCGTGCGAACCTGCGACCTCAACTCCGTCAAGATCGCAGCCCCTGTCGCATTGAGTCGAGGACGCAACCGCCCATCTCGCGAAGGCCCCGGCGCGAACCGACGATGCGCCTCGCCTGCCCCGAACTGTCCCTAGCTTGCAACGATCGCACTTTCGCCTCGAGTTCTCCCTACCGCTCATCGTCCCGCGCTTCCATCACCGTGTCCCACACCTTTCTCCTCGAACAAGGCCGCTGGAAAATCCAAGGAAATTGGCTCGAGCGCAATTCTCCGCCCGTACAGGTGACGGGTCGCTCGATCGTAGCCTGGAGTCAGGACGATTGGTTCAGCATGGTGACGCAGCTCACCTTCCCAAAAGCCGAGCGCGAAGCCATCACGCTGCAATATCGCGGGCGACTCGACAGCGGCGAACGCCAGTATACGTTCGTCTTACAGCACACCGAGCTGGGAAAAGTGGAAGGCGAAGGCTGGATCACGCCCGACTCGATCGTGCAGCGCTACTGGGCCCTCGGAGATCGGCAACGCCGCAGCGGCTTCGAGACCCTGCACCGCCTCGACGAAGGTCGCTACTGTCTGTCGAGCGGCATTCTAGAGGGCCTGCACCTAACCTGTGCGATGGACGCGACATTAGAGCTGCAATACAGCTAAGTAGCCCAAGACAATAAAGCATGGTTATTCTGCTGTGGGCAATGCCCAACCCCCTGTTCTGCCGGAACTCTCAACTTGCATAATCCGACCTGCATAGTCTCAATTATTTTGGGCTGCACAGAACGGCATTAGGGTGAAGATCCAGAGGTCTAGCTCGGCGATCGAAAAGAAAGAACGATGTAGCGCACCAGACCGAACTTGCTGGCGCGTTCCTGGCCCTCCACCACGCGCTCGGCATCCGCAAACGAAAACCGGCGACAAATCTCTTTGAGGACCGGATAGGTTGGCAGCGTTTTTCTGGTGATATCGAAGTCCGTTTCGAGCGTTAGTCCTGCGGATGTCGCCAAACGCCGATAGGCCGAAACCGTAAAGTCAGTGCTGCCCACGTCTCCGTAAAGCTGCTGAATGCCTTCGCTCGCGAAGAAGTTCAAGACCTTGAAGAGCGGTACGGCGATCGGCCAAAGCATGAAGTCGCTGAGCGCCAGCGTGCCTCCGGGCTTGAGGACGCGCTTGACCTCGCGCATAAACTGCTCGCGACTCGGGAAATGAAAAATGCACTCGACGGCGAGAACGCGATCGAAGCTGTTGTCGGGGAAAGGCAGCTCGCAGGCATTGGCGCAAATCCAGTCGATCGCGTTGTTATTGATAGGCTTGATGAGTGATTCGGCGCGATCGAGCTGCCGCCGGTCGATATTTAGGCCAGTAACGTGCAAGTTTTCGTAGCGCTCGTTAAGGCAACCCGTCGTACCGCCAAAACCGCAGCCCGCATCGAGCACGCGATCGCCATTCTTAATGCCGCCCGCCTCGTAGACGCACTCGCTCAGGCGCTTGGCAGCAGAGGCAAAATCGGCTACCGTCCCGTCGGCTTGATACGGCTCGGGCCAATAGCCCCAGTGGACGTGTGTACCAAAGGAGTCGATCGTATCGCGATCGCCCTGCGCGATCGCATCGAGCAGCATGTCGAAATAAGGCAGTTCGATCTCCATCGTTCACCAGTAGACAGCTCCGAGCTAGGCAAATGCTATCCCGAGAGTATTCTTGCAAAAAAGTCCGGTGTCAGCCGCAGACAAAGCCGCGAGAACTGCGAGAGCATGCTCTGACTCCATCAAGTCGCGGTACGGGCTAGTAGACTGCGGCACGAGCTGAAGCGATCGAGACAAAAAAAGGTGGCAAGACTCTTGCGCTTAAAGCCAGCGTTTCGACACCGCTTGAGTCACGGTGCGATCGCGGGCGGCTACGCAAATGTCTGCCACCGAAGTTTTAGAGAGAGGATCGGGAAAACGAATTTTCCCTAGACATGGGCTCAAAGCGATTGCTTCAAGACACCTATAGACCGAAGGCGGATTTCACCTGTTCGATCCAAGCTTGAATACGTGCGTCCGTCTCGTCCGGCTGATTGTCGAGATCGAGCGCCAGACCGACGAAGTAGCCGTCCTTGACGGCAGTTGAAGCGTCGTGTTCGTAGTCCGACTCGGCACACACGCGATCGGCCACGGCGCTTGCGCCACAGCCGGTAATTTTTGCGGCAAGGTTACCCATTGCATCGAGATAGTTATCGGAATATCCCACCTGGTCGCCCAGGCCAAAGAATGCGACCTTCTTACCCGACAGATCGAGTTCGTCGAGATCTTCATACACGCCGTCCCAGCCGCCGGGCATTTCGCCCATGTCCCAGGTGGGAGAGCCGATGATGATGTTGTCGTACTCGGCGATCGCGCTGACTTCGACATCGCCGATGCTTTGAAGATCGACAACGGAATCACCGCCTAGCTCTGATTGAATGCGCTCGGCGATTTCTTCCGTGTTTCCAGTTTGCGTATCGAAAAACAATCCGACCTTTGCCATGATTTCCTTCTTGAAATGGATCTGTAGAGTGAGCGGTATATTTACACTCCGTTGAATGGCAAACCGTCGATCTAGACGAAAGGCGGCTAGCGACTTTCCGTAAGACCTCAGGCCGTGCCCGAAGCGCAAAACCGAGAGGTAAGAAAACCTAGCCCAGCGGGAGACCAGCTAAGCTAGGCCGCAATTACATCCGGTTATTCGTGATGGGGAACCGGGATTCGCACTCGGCTCAGAATCAAAACGCTCTCACAGTAAGGGTCTCAGACCTTACCTCGCGGGATATCAGACCTTTAACAGCCCAACCCGACGAGCATTTCGCAACTGACCGATAACGAAATCCCAAAGCCACCACATCGAGATAATGGAACGACTACTTAGAGGGTTCCATTGTTGAATCCAGCGCTCGTTCTACTCGCTTAAAGTCAAAGCCCATAGCTCGTAGCGCATGCCAGAGGTGACCTTGCAAGAAGAAGAACGACAGGAAAAAGTGTGCGTTGGCAAGCCAACACCGTGCGGAATGACCTCCGTTCGCAGGCTCGATAGTATCGGCAAAGTAAGGAACAATACCGAGCTTGAGTTCGAGAGGTGCTCCGTAAAATTCAGTCGGATAAGCGAGAGTATTCACCGCACAGAAGTAAGTGGCGACGAAACCCGCTAGAGCGATCCCACCCAGCGAATAGGAGAGAACAGCTTCGCCCGAAAAGGAAAGCACTTTCTTGGCCCAGGGCATTGGCGGCACGAGAATGTGCCACACGCCACCAAGGATCAGCAGAGTACCCACGAAGACGTGACCGCCGACGAGGTCTTCCATGCTGCTGATGCTGGCGAAGTTGACCTGGTAGCCGTAAATGACCAGAGGGTCGAGGGTCGGCTCAATTAGACGGACAGACTGCGTGGTCGAGTCGTATAGACCGCCAAAGGTTGTTGCCTTTGCAACAAGCAGCAGTGCCGCAGTACCCAGGAACAGCAAGTGGTGTCCGAGGATAAAGCCCAGTTTGTCTGAGTCGCCCCAGTCAAAGTGGAACTTCTTGGCACGGCCTTCAGCCATCGAAAGATCGGTGGGGCCTTTGAAGGTGTGGAACAGCGCGCCCGCGCCGAGAACGGCGGAAGAAATCAGGTGCAGGACACCGACGACGAACAGCGGATAGGGATCCGCAAGCTGACCGTTTTCGATCCCGAAGCCCAGGGTGGCAAGGTGGGGCAGCAGAATTAGGTTTTGGTCTCCGAGCGGGATGCTCAGGTCGCAGCGGGACAGCTCGAATAACGTGAACGACCCTGCCCAAAACGTAATGAGAGCAGCTTGCGCGACGTGCGCGGAAATAAAGAGACCTGAGAGGTCGGCAAAGCGGGCATTTCCAGCCCACCAGTCGAATGTAACCTCTTCTCTGTCGTAGGTTTGCATTGCGATTGGCTAGTGATTGGTTTTGATTGCGATATTGCGAGCTAGATGCAATTCCCTTCGCAGGATGGAAGATTTATTGCGAATCAAACTCACTAAGCTCAATGAAACACTAGATGAGAATAGATTGCAACTAATTTATCGTGTCGGTTTGTAAATTGCACGATTCGGCGCTGCACTTTGTTTTTCGGAGTTGATATCGGGATTGCTTGAAGCCATTTTCTGTCGGGGGTTTGAGCCCGCGCACGAGGTCGAAAACAAACAAAAAATTTGATGCGATCCCGGTCTCCGTCAGCGCGAAAAATCAGGCAAATGGCGGCTTCGGTAGCGCGATCGGCTCCGAGGCAAGGATTTCTTAAGTTCTTTAACGTCAGATACTGAGTGGGCAGCTGTGCGATCGCTATTTCAGACGCTATTTCAGAAATCGCCAGCGATTGAATGTCGCGGCCTGCCCACAAAATTTGTCATCTGCGTCGGACAGGTTCCAGACAACCGCATCGTCGATCTCGAAACGTCGCCCCGTTGCCGAAATTCGTACGCCGCGATAGTCATCGATATAACCGTCGCGCTGGACGCGATCGAGCATTTGCTGGCGCACTTCTCGGTTGGGTTGCTCGGCGGTCAGGCGCGAGGGCATTTGCGTGATGTCGTCCCAGGTTGTTTCCCAGAGTGCGATCGCCGTGCGGTTGCCGTAGTTCAAGATCGGGTCGGCTTGGGTTCCGTGGGAGACGATGACGAAGGGCGCTTCGTAGAGAGCGCGGGCGATCGCATCGGGGCTGGCGTCGGGTGTGGGTTCGAATAATGCGCGACCCAGGCGCTGCCGGTAGCTCGCGAGTAGAACCTGCGTCCAGGCGATGACGTTCGAGTCTTTCCAAGGAGAGTCCATACGAGCAGCAGCAAAGGGGGCAATGGGACTGGCATATTGGCTGGCATATTGTAAGGGTTCGGTTTGCTGTGCCGAGCGCTTGCCCGCCGACTTAAGACATGCCATGCGCGATCGACGCCGCCCCGATGAGCCGGAAGAATTTGATAATCGCTATCGCTCGGATGGTGATGACGATGGCTTCTACGAGTATGACGACGGGTTTGACGACGACGATGACGGCTATCCCGGTCGTCCGCGCAGCCTGGAAACTCGCGCACCCCGCGTTCCCCGCTGGCGTCGCGGCTGCGCCTTCGCGGCGGACTGCACGATCGCGGGGTTCTTCGCGACGCTGCTGAGTAACGGCAGCTCCCTCGCGCAATTCGTGACGTTTAACTTCTGCTGGCTGGCAATCCGGGCGATCGTAACCTCGGGTAACTACGGCCAGAGCCCCGGTCGCTGGCTGTTCGACATGCGCGTTATCGATATGCGCTACCAGCGCACGCCCCTGCTTGGCGAGTTGCTCAAGCGCGAGGCGATCGCGGGGAATGCGGCCTTCTTTGCGTACACCGGCTTTCTGTCGCTGGGCTCGCAGAATGCCTTCTACCTGCTGTTTCTCGTGCCGCTGGCGCTGGACGTGGGCGCAGCATGGCTCGAACCGACCGATCCGTCGGCATTTCACGATCGCGTGGCCGACACCGCCGTCGTCGCCACCCGTCGCGGCTATTCCCTAGATTTGAAGGTCAAGAAATGGGTTGCCTTTGGGATGGCGAATATGAAAAGATAGGCGCTTGTGTCTGAATTTGTAAGCAGTTAGAGGAAAACGACTGTCATGGCTAAGAAAGGCGTCCGCATTACGATTACGCTCGAATGCACCGAGTGCCGTACCAACGTGAGCAAGCGCTCGAACGGCGTTTCACGCTACACCACGCAGAAAAACCGCCGCAACACCACGGGTCGCATGGAACTCAAGAAGTTCTGCACCCACTGCAACCGACATACCGTCCACAAAGAAACGAAGTAGAGCCGATCGCGACGGGCTCGCTCGTTCGACCTGTTTCTCTCTGACTTGCTTTAATTTCCCCGGCTTGCGTGCCGGAGCGTCGCGGGCGGTTCGGGATCGCGCGATCGCGGATTACCGCTGTTGCGATCTCCATCGATTTCATCAGACCGATCGCCGAAACGCCGCGACTCGATCGTTGACCGACCACTTCACGTCCACACCTAAATTACTTTTCCCCCGAAACATGGCTAGCTTTTACCGCCGTCGCCTATCGCCGATCAAACCGGGCGACCCGATCGACTACAAAGATGTGGATCTGCTCCGTAAGTTCGTCACCGAGCGCGGCAAAATCCTGCCCCGTCGCATCACTGGCCTGACCGCCAAGCAGCAGCGTGACTTGACGACCGCCATCAAGCGCGCGCGTCTGCTGGCGCTGCTACCCTTCTTAAACAAAGAAGGTTAGAGACGAGATCTCGGCGAAGGCGCAGGTAGTGCGCCCCGACGCAGATTTACATGTATTTTCGACTGCGAGTCGCCTGTCTATCTGCGGGCGGCTCGTGTCGTTGTTAGTGTAGTTCCGTAATAGAGTGGCTGCTGAGGGCGTCCGACGCCTGTGGTCGTTGTTGTAGTAACTGTTCGTCGCGTAAATATCGGTGGAAAAAGGAAGGCTCGTTGAATTTCGGCTACACGGCGTTCGGACGCTGGCGGTGCTCGATCGCCCCGAGGGTAAGAAAAACTGGGTGGCGATCGACGCCGTCGGCCAAGAGCGGAAGATCGCGCCGAAGCAAGTGACCTACGAAGTAGCGTCATCGGGCGAGCCGTTTAAGCCGACCGATATTCCCAAGTTTTTAGAGCAAGTCGAAGTCTTCCTCGACCCGTCTGGGCTAGAGGTGGCCTGGGAGCTGCTGTCGGAAGACGGCGAATCGACGAACCCGGCGGATCTGGCGATGCTGCTGTTTAGCGAAAGCGCGCCCGCGCCCTGCTACGCCGCCCACTGCCTGCTGGCTGAAGACAAGCTGTATTTCAAGCAGAAGGGCGATCGCTACGAACCGCGCCCGGAAAGCCAGGTCGCCGACCTCAAGCACCAGATGGAAGCTGCCGCCCAGCGCGATCGCGAGCGTCAGGGCTTCGTCGATCGCGTCCACCAGGCGCTAGCAGGCGAGACGATCGAGTGGGAACAGAGCGATCGCACGCGCATCGAGACGATCGAGCGCCTTGCCGCCTTCGGGGAAGACTGTCCCAACCGCGCCGCCGCCGTAGACCTGCTCGACAGCGTCGGACGTCCGACCCACGCCAAAGCCGCCTTTCATCTACTCGTCGATCTCGGCATCTGGAGCGAACACGAAAACCTGCACCTGCGGCGTACCCAGCTTCCAACGTACTTCTCGACGAAAGTTCTCGACGTGTCGCAGCATTGTTTGGACAATCCGCCACCCGACACCGAAACCGATCGCCTCGACCTGACGCATCTGAAAGTCTTTACGATCGACGATGCCAGCACCACCGAGATCGACGACGGCCTCAGTGTCGAATATATGGAAGACGGCAGCGAGCGCCTCTGGATTCACATCGCCGACCCGACCCGCTGGATGGTTCCCGGCGATTCGCTGGATACCGAAGCGCGCCGCCGCTGCACGACGGTGTACCTGCCGACGGGGATGGTGCCGATGCTGCCTGCGGAGCTGGCGACGGGGCCGATGAGCCTTAATTCGGGGAAACAGTGTTGCGCGCTGAGCTTTTGCGTGACGCTCGACGACGACGGCGCGATCGCCGACTACAGCATTCACCCCAGCACCATCAAGCCCACGTATCGCCTCACCTACGACGACGTGGACGAGATGCTTCAGCTCCAGCTCGTCAACGAGCCGGAAATCGCCGCGCTCTTGAACTACGCCGAGCGGCGGGATGCGTGGCGACAGTCCCAGGGCTCAATTTCGATTCACATGCCCGAGAACTCGGTGAAGGTGAACGGCGACGAGGTGGAAATCGAAATCATCGATAAAAGCCCGTCGCGGCGACTGGTGGCGGAGATGATGATCTTGACCGGCGAAGTTGCGGCGACATTCGCAGCGGCCAATAACCTACCGGTACTGTTTCGCGGCCAACCCCAGCCGGAGCTACCGCCAGAAGAAGAGCTGTTGCAGCTACCGCCAGGGCCGGTGCGCGCCTGCGCGATTCGGCGCTGTATGCCGCGTAGTGAGGTGGGCTTGTTCGAGGTGCGCCATGCGAGTTTGGGGCTCGATCGCTACACTCAGGTCACCTCACCGATTCGTCGCTACTCCGATTTGATCGGCCACTTCCAAATAAAAGCCCACCTGCGCGGCGACGCGCTGCCGTTCTCGGCAGAAGAACTCAAGCAGATTCTGCTCAGCCTCGGTTCGTCGGTGAAGGAAGCGACGCTAGTGGAGCGGCAGACAAATCGCTACTGGGCGATCGAGTATCTGCGCCGCCACGCGGACGAAATGTGGCCGACGCTGGTGCTGCGCTGGATTCGCGAGGACGAAGGCCTCGGCTCGATTTTGCTCGAAGACCTCGGGCTCGAGTTTGTCTGGCGAATTCCCAACGGACTCAATCCGGGCGATCGCGTTTCGCTTCGGGTCGCCCACGCCGATCCGCGCGAAGATAAGATCCATTTCCAAATTGTCGAAACCGACGCGGTTGCCAACGAAGCCTGAGCGATCGACATGATGTCGGGCGATCGGAGATTCGGTGACGGTGCGGGCGCGCTGCCGTGCGTCCCAAAAATCCCAACAATGTGTCTCTAATGTGGTGCGATGACCAACGGACTCGATCGCTACGCCAAACTCGACTCGCCGATTCATAACTGGGAGGTGCGCTGCAAGCTGGTCGGCTTGATGTCGCTGGTGTTTGCCTTTTCCTGCGTGCGCGACGGCTGGTTGCTGGGCGCGATCGCGGTCGTTGCGGCGATCCTCTACGGCTTATCGGAGCTACCGCGTAGCTTTTGGTTGAGCCGCCTGCGCTATCCCGGCTATTTCCTAGGGTTCGTGGTGCTGATTTTGCCATTCACCACGGGCGAGACGCAGTTGCTCGACTTGGGCGTTCTGGCGCTGCGGCAGGAAGGGATTTTGGCGGCAGCGTCGATCGTCGTGCGTTTCCTGGCGATCTTGACCGTGACGCTGGTGTTGTTTGCGACGCACCCGATCGTCGAGACGCTGGCGGGGATGCGCGCCCTTGGCTTGCCCGCTTTCCTGACCGATACGATGCTGCTGTTCTACCGTTACCTGAGCGATACCGTCGCGCAGTTTCGCACGATGCAAACGGCGATGCGGCTGAGGGGCTTTCAGCGGCGCAAGTTCAACTGGCGCGATATTAAAGTGATGGCGCTGCTATCGGGGACGCTACTGGTACGAAGCTACGAGCAGTCGGAGCAAATCTATCGGGCAATGCGGCTGCGGGGTTACGGCCAGCAGTCGGGACACAAACGTTTGCCGCCTTCGCACAATGGCGATCGGCTGGCGCTGGGGGCGTCGGTGCTGCTGGCGATCGCGATCGTCGTTACGGAATTTGTTCTGGCGTAGCGTAACGTATTGTCACTGGTCGATCGCTCGCTGCGTTGGCGCGATCGAGCCGGTTACTCTCTGCCCCCGTTCTCTGCGCTGCACCCCCTATGGTCGAGCTGCCTCAAAATTACACCGGCACGGTCTACGTTTACTGCTTTGACGACAATAGCCCCACAGGCGGCATTAAGAAGCTCTATCGCCAAGTAGACCTGCTCAACAAAAACGGCGTCTCGGCCAAGATTCTGCACCAGCGTCCGGGATTTCGCTGCACCTGGTTCGAGAACTCGACGCCCGTGACCTGTTGGGCGGAAGAACCGGGCTTCACGATAAACGACATCATGTTGGTTCCAGAGGTGCTGGGCGCGAATATCGCCCGGATCGTTCCTGGTGTCTCGAAGGTGGTCTGCAACCAGAACGGTTTTTATACGTTTCATCAACATTCCCCCGCACTCTCAGAGATACGAGACAGTCCCTATATTCACGAAGATGCGCTTGCCGTGTTGACCGTTTCGGAAGCGAGCGCTCAGTATCTGAGTCATACATTTCCCAACTTGCCGCTATGCCGGATTTACTACAGCATCGACGCCGACGTTTTTTCCTACGTGCCTGAGAAGAAGCGTCAGATCTGCTATATGCCCCGAAAAAATAAGGAGGATGCGGAGCAAGTTCTGAATATCTTGAAATATCGCAATGCCCTGCGTGATGTTGAGGTAGTTGTTATTGAGGGCAAATCCGAGGCAGAAGTCGCGGAAATCCTGAAAGAGTCGCTGATCTTCATGAGCTTTGGCTATCCAGAGGGCTTCGGTCTGCCGCCAGCAGAGGCGATGGCCTGCGGCAGTATCGCGATCGGCTATCACGGCGTCGGCGGGCTGGAGTTCTTCACGCCGGAATACGGCTACCCGATCGAGTACGGCGACATCGTCGGCTTCGCGAAGACCGTCGAGCGGGTGTTGGAAATGTGGGACACCGAACCCGAGACGCTGAAAGCGATCGGCAAGCACGCCTCAAACTTTATCCACACCACCTATTCCGACGCGGCCGAAGAGCGCACGACCCTCAAAGCCTGGGCAAACATCCTGCGTATTCGCATGGGCGAGCCGCCGGTGAAGTCTGCCGAGTCAGGTGTTGCAGAAGAGGCGGAAGATAGCGACCCCTCGCCTTCAGCGAATCCGTACGAACCGATCGACCTGAATCGCAAGCTGTTCGTGCAGACGCTGCTGATGGCTCCGGCGGCCTGCGCTGACGTGCGGGCGATCGAGCCGAGCCGCTGCTTGAGCGAGATTCCTGGCGTGCGCGCCATCACCTCGAAGAAAAACGCCGTGTTAAGCGCCGCCGAAGCAGACGAGGAAAAAGTGTTCGTCTGGCAGCGAGCGATTTTGACGCCCGATCGCGCCCTGAAGCAGCAGCGCAACTTAATCGATCGCGGTTATCTAACCGTGGCGGAAATCGACGAAGACCCGTCCCGCTGGCCGGAAATCGCAAAGAGCGACTATTTCGCCTATCGGAGCTGCCACTGCGTCCAAACTTCGAGCGAACCGCTGGCCGAGCTCCTGCGCCAGTACAACCCCCACGTCAAAGTTTTTCAAAATCATCTGACGCAGACGCCGATACGGCGCAACCCGGCGGAGTTCGAGCGGGCGACGATCTTTTTCGGCGCGATCGATCGCGAGGCCGACTGGAAGCAAATCATTGAGCCACTCAACCGCGTCATCGAAGAGACTGGCAACTTCGTCCGCGTCGAGGTCATCCACGATCGCGCCTTTTTCGATGCGATCGAAACCCGCAACAAGAACTTCACGCCGTTCGCACCCTACGACGTTTACCTAGCGATCCTCAAGCGCTGCACCGTCGCCATCCTGCCTCTGGCGAACACCGCGCGCAACCGCATGAAATCCGACCTCAAGTTCCTCGAATGCGGCGGACACGGCTTGGCCGTCCTGGCGAGCCACGTGGTCTACGGCGAGACGATAAAAGAGGGCAAGACGGGCCTAGTCTACCGATCGCCCGACGAGTTTGAGGACAAGCTGCGCGAAATCGTCGTCGATACCGAGCTGCGCCAGCGCCTGAGTGAGGACGCGATGGATTGGGTGACGCAGCACCGCCTGCTGGAGAACCACGCGCGCGAGCGGGCAGAGTGGTATCTGGAAATGCGCGATCGGCTGCCCGAGCTGAATGCCGACCTGAAGGCGCGCGTACCGGAGCTATTTGCGGGCAACAGGGCGTAGGCGAGCGACGAGCACCGCCACAACCGCACAATTCGACAGTGGTAAAATGCCATCAAGTTCGCCGAGCGCCAGACGCTCGGCTGCGGGGATGTGGCGGAATGGTAGACGCTGTGGACTTAAAATCCACTGTCTTTATGGCGTGCGGGTTCGAGCCCCGCCATCCCTATCGAGCGACTCCAGAGAGTTTGCCTTCGCCAATTCCGGCTCGCGCGACGAACGGCAAGCAGATGTGCTGCCATTGCCTCCGAGAGTTCAGACTTACGGCCTGCGGAGCGCGCAAAAGATTCAGCCGGGATTTTTTAGCTCGATTCTGGCTTTACCAAAATCAACTGCGGCCGATCGAGCGCGTCCTCGAACCCGGATCGCCCGAAGCTAGCTCGAACCTGACCCGAGGAGCCTGACAGCCCAGCGGGCCAGGTGCAGCGACATCAAATGTAAAGCCGAATGTGAACCTCACTGTAAGGAATCGTAAAGTTTCAGGGCAAAGCTTGAAGCGCGCCCAAGCAGCGCGATCGAGGCTCAAAATAACGGTACAGCGTCGTTTGCGGTGCGGTTACGCACGACAGTAAAGATCTCGCAGAAGCCAAAGCTACAGCAACGCCCCGGCCTTAACAAAATGTAATTACAAAACATTCGGCTGCATTGTATAAATTTTACCGAAGGGCATAAATGGCAGCCAAGCCTCGGGCTACTCGTGATTTTGCACTCTCTCATCTGGGCTCTATAAATTCTCAGGTTTCTCTAAGAATTTTTACTTGGGTTCGAGTAGTAGCAAGGCGACGAGGCCAGGGCGGGGTCGTCATCACCGCTTAAAAAGTTTCAGCTCTGCCTCGCGATGGGAGCTGATTTCAAAATCTAGTCCAGCTCGCCTGGAATATTAACTAGGAGATTAATTTCATGTTTGACGCATTCACCAAGGTCGTCTCGCAAGCAGACGCTCGCGGCGAATACCTGGCAGCAGGTCAGCTCGACGCGCTGAGCGCAATGGTTGCTGACAGCAACAAGCGCATGGACGCCGTGAACCGCATCACCAGCAATTCCTCGGCGATCGTCGCTAACGCTGCTCGCTCGCTGTTCGCAGAGCAGCCCCAGCTGATTGCTCCCGGCGGCAACGCTTACACCAGCCGTCGCATGGCTGCTTGCCTTCGCGACATGGAAATCATCCTGCGCTATGTCACCTACGCTGTCTTCTCGGGCGATGCTAGCGCTCTCGAAGATCGCTGCCTGAACGGTCTGCGCGAAACCTACGTTGCTCTGGGTACCCCCGGTGCTTCGGTTGCAGTCGGCGTCCAAAAAATGAAGGAAGCTGCTCTGGGAATCGTTGGCGACACCAACGGCATCACCAAAGGTGACTGCAGCAGCCTGATGTCGGAAATCGGCACCTACTTCGATCGCGCGGCTGCTTCGGTTTCGTAAGCCCCCTCGACTGAAGGTGTGCCAAGCGTTGCACGTATTGCATCGCCGACGTCATCTTGCCTCTAATTTTTCAAAGCAAAGAAGCTGAAGCAAGTGGTTGAGTGCCTCTCACCTTGCACGCTTCTCTAAAACATCCAGGAGATAGAATCCATGAAAACCCCTCTCACCGAAGCAGTGTCCGCTGCTGATTCGCAAGGCCGCTTCCTCAGCAACACCGAGCTCCAGTCGGCTTTCGGTCGTTTCGAGTACGCCAAAACGGCTCTCGAAGCTGCTAAAGCGCTGACCCAACAGTCGGATTCGCTGGTGAACGGTGCTGCTCAAGCGGTCTACACCAAGTTCCCCTACACCACGCAAATGCAAGGCCCGGCTTACGCGGCCGACCAGCGTGGTAAAGACAAGTGCGCTCGTGACATCGGCTACTACCTCCGCATGGTCACCTACTGCCTCGTTGCTGGTGGCACCGGCCCCATGGATGAGTACCTGATTGCAGGTATCGACGAAATCAACAGCACCTTCGAGCTGTCCCCCAGCTGGTACGTCGAAGCACTGAAGAACATCCAAGCGAACCACGGTCTGTCCGGCGACGCTGCCGTGCAAACCAACAACTACCTCAACTACGCGATCAACGCGCTGAGCTAGTTCCGGTGGGGTCTTAACGGCCTCCCCTAGGTCGCCCGGACGGGTAAGCAAAATTGGCCGCCGTGCTTGTTTTGTTTCCCCTTCCGGGCGATATTTTTTGAGTTTTTCTCGTCGCTCGCGAACGAACCGCAAGCTTTGTGCGTGCCTTTGGTGCGTGCGATTTTTACGTCTGTGGCCTCTCTATGACTAATCCCGATTCTGCATCGCAAGACGCCAGCACGCCGCGTCAGATGTCGCCGGAGATCGCGATCGCCGACCTCCAGCAAACGGAAGATACGAGTCGGCGCTACTACGCGGCCTGGTGGATCGGCAACCAGCGCGTCGCCGATCTGGCGGCGCGCGAGGCGCTGATTGCGGCGCTGCGGGACGAAACCGATCGCTCTCCCGATGGTGGTTACCCGCTGCGACGCAATGCGGCCAAGGCACTGGGCAAGCTGGACGATCGCGCGGCGGTCGAGCCTCTGATCGCCTGCCTGGGCTGCGACGACTATTACGTGCGCGAGTCGGCGGCGCGAGCGCTGGAGGCGCTGAAGGATTCGCGGGCGATCGCGCCGCTGGTGGCGCTACTGGACGGCGGCGTGGCGGCGGCGGTGGCCGTGCCTGGAAAGCCGCATCTAGTGCAGCCCTACGATGCGATCCTCGAGGCGCTGGGCGCACTGAACGCGCGGGACGCAATTGCGGCGGTCGAGCCGTTTTGCCAGCACGAAACAGCGCGGGTGTCTTACTCGGCGCACCGGGCGATGTATCAGCTTACGGACGAGACGCGCTATGCGGAAGTGCTGGTGCAGGCGCTCCAGGGTAAGAAGTTGCAGCTACGGCGATCGGCGCTGCTCGATCTTGGGGCGATCGGCTACTACCCGGCGGCGCGTCCAGTGGCGGAGACGCTCGCAGAAAACAGCCTAAAGCTGATTTCGTTGCAGGGAATTTTGGCGCGCGTCGTTCGCGAAGCCGGAGGCGATGCGCTCTCGGAGCAGACCGTCGAGACGCTGAAACTGATGGATGATTTGCTGTAGATTTCAATAGACGCGCGATAGTTTGCGGTATCGCAGGCACCCAGCGGTGCACTTCGATCGGAGAGATGAGTGTGAATGAAATGACGACTTCTGGAACTGAGGCCGCTCTCGAGTTGGCACGGGCGATCGCGGCGGTGGACGCAGCGGACTCGTCGCTTGGCATGCTGCGCGCGGTGGCGGCGCTGGCGCAAACGCGATCGACGGGTGCGATCGTCAAGCTAATCGAGGTGCTGCGCTATAACAATCCCGGTGCGGCGGTAGCGGCAGTGGAAGGGTTGGTGGCGATCGGCGAGCCGTCGGTGCTGCCGCTGCTAGAACTGATGGACGGCTACAACTACGGCGCGCGGGCCTGGGCGATGCGGGCACTGTCGCAGATCGGCGACCCGAGGGGGCTGTCGGTGTTGCTCGAAGCGCTGGTGGATTTTTCGCTGAGCGTGCGGCGCGCAGCGGCAAAGGGTCTGGGGTCGCTGCTCTGGGAAGCGGTGGAGCCAGGTCAGCTCGATGGGATGCGCGGCCAGATCTTGGAGGCGCTGTCGCAGAGTTTGTGCGACGACGAGTGGGTGGTGCGCTACGCGTCGGTGGTCGGCCTGGAGGGGCTGGCAATGGGGACGATAGAGTTTGCCAGTGCTCCGGGGACGGAGTTGCGCGATCGAGTGGCGATAGCGCTGCAAAAGGTGGCGACAGCGGATAGCGAGGTCGCAGTGTCCACTCGGGCGACGCTGGCGGTGCGGAACCTGGCGGAGGCGGGCTGAGCCTACCGCTACACAAAGCCAAAATTTGGAGTTTCTGGTGGCGGCGCACCGCTGTGCGCTATTTGTGGCTGGCGATCTCAGCAAGTTCTAGACATCGAAAAGAGCCAGAAATCGAGAAGAGAGCCAAAAAGGGTAGTGATGCAACCGTAATGGTATTCCCGGCTTAAGTTGCCGAATCGCGACGGTTTCAGCAGTCAGGGAGCATTACGCTGCATTACTACCCCAAAAAGCAAAGCCAAAAAGTAAGAATCTTTCACAATAGCTGAGAAGTTCGGCTTTTTGAAGACGTCAGATTCTGGAGACAAAGGCTTTTTCCAGCAGTCGCCGGAGCGTACGGCAGACCGCAAACTTCGCCAAACTGCGAGCTTTTATCAATAGTTCTTTTGCACGAGTGGCCAAAGCGTTGCTGTAGCTGGCGAGACGCCAGCGCTAAAAATGAAAAGTCCGAATTTACCGTGGCGCAGCCGTCTCGGCGGCTCCGGATGTTTGAATCGTGCCAGAGGTCTGACATGCGGGACGCTCGGTCAGCTCGAGGCTTTTCCCTGGTGCAAAATTAGACGGTTGCCATCGGGGTCGTAGGCATAAACCTCCCGACCGTGGGACGCGACGATGACCTCTCCCGGTGGCGGGTAGCCCATCTCGACCAGCCGCGCGATCGCCTCGTCTAGGTCGGCTACCTCTACGCAAAAACTCAGGCCCGACCCCGCCGAGCGAGCGAACTCCGAACGGTGCGCCGCGCTCGGGCAGAAAATCGCCAGCCGCAGACCGGGCAGCCGAAACTCCGCGTAGCGCTCCGGACTGTGCGCCACCAACTCCAGATTGAAAAAATCTCGGTAAAACGCTGCCGATCGCGATAGCTCCACGCTGGCGATCGTGACGAAAACTTCAGCGATCTGAGTCATTGCCTGCTGCTCCTGGTGATTCTCGGCGCAAATCTGGCCGTAGCGCGACCGTACGGCCCGACTCTGCCGGACTTGCAAACTGTAACGACGACGCTCCGAGGCTCGGAGGTTTGTACTATTTTGGAATACTGAGTCAAACTAATAGAGATTAACAAAACTTAAACCGGTCTTTTGCGTGGTGCGCTCCACCGTTGCGCCGCCGCCATTGCTTCCGATTTTGAGGCCGCCGGAATTCCGAGCCATCGCCGGACTCCCAGACCGTCCCAGCGCTCCGATGCCCGCCGCGCCGCCTATTCCAATCGATCGAAGAGGGTCATAGACATGCATTTGAGTGACATCACTCATCCGAACCAGCTCCACGGGCTCAGCATCTCCCAACTAGAAGAAATCGCACAGCAGATCCGCGACAAACATCTAGAGACGATCGCCACCAGTGGCGGCCACCTCGGCCCCGGTCTCGGTGTCGTCGAACTGACGATCGCCCTGTACCAAACGCTCGACTTCGATCGCGACAAAGTGTGTTGGGACGTCGGCCACCAAGCGTATCCGCATAAGCTACTGACCGGACGCTACGACCGTTTCCACACCCTGCGGCAGCAGGACGGCGTCGCAGGCTACCTCAAACTCACTGAAAGCAAGTTCGACCACTTCGGTGCCGGTCACGCCTCGACGAGTATTTCCGCCGCCCTCGGAATGGCGCTGGCCCGCGATGCGAAAGGCGAAGACCATAAGTGCGTGGCCGTCATCGGCGACGGCGCGCTCACCGGCGGCATGTCCCTGGAGGCGATCAACCACGCCGGGCACTTGCCGAGTACGCGTCTGATGGTCGTTCTCAATGACAACGAGATGTCGATCTCGCCCAACGTCGGCGCAATTCCCCGCTACCTGAACAAAATGCGCCTGAGCGATCCGGTGCAGTTTCTAACCGATAACTTCGAGGAGCAGTTCAAGCAGTTGCCTTTCTTCGGCGAAAACTTCACGCCGGAAATGGAGCGCCTCAAAGAGGGCATGAAGCGCCTTGCGGTCTCAAAGGTTGGTGCGGTGTTCGAGGAGCTGGGCTTTACCTACATGGGCCCGGTGGACGGTCACAACATCAAAGAGCTGATCGAAACCTTCCAGCAGGCACATCATATTGAAGGCCCCGTCCTGGTTCACGTCGCCACGGTGAAAGGCAAAGGCTACAAAATCGCGGAAAAAGACCAAGTGGGCTACCACGCCCAGTCGCCGTTCGATTTGGAGACCGGTAAAGCCTTCCCGGCCAAGAAGCCCAAGCCGCCCAGCTACTCCAAGGTCTTCGCCGAAACGCTGATCGAGCTAGCTGAAAACGACCCGACGATCGTCGGCATCACCGCCGCAATGGCCACGGGAACCGGCCTCGATAAGCTCCAGAAGAAGCTACCACAGCAGTGCGTAGATGTGGGCATCGCCGAGCAGCATGCCGTAACCCTAGCGGCGGGACTGGCCTGCGGCGGTATGAAGCCCGTGGCGGCGATCTATTCGACGTTTATGCAGCGCGCCTTCGATCAGGTCGTTCACGATGTCTGCATCCAGAAGCTGCCGGTGTTTATGTGTCTCGATCGCGCCGGAATCGTCGGTGCGGACGGCCCGACCCACCAAGGGCTCTACGACATCGCCTATATGCGCTGCGTTCCCAACCTGGTGGTGATGGCTCCGAAGGACGAAGCCGAAATGCAGCGGATGATCGTCACCGGCATCAACCACACCGGCCCGATCGTCATGCGCTATCCGCGCGGCAGCGGCTACGGCGTCGCAATCGCCGAGAAAGGCTGGGAGCCGCTCGAGATCGGCAAGAGCGAGATCCTGCGCCACGGCGATGACGTGCTGCTGGTCGGCTACGGCACAATGGTGCACCCGGCGATGCAGGTGGCCGAAATCCTCAGCGAGCACGGCGTCAGCGCCACGGTGGTTAACGCCCGCTTCGTTAAGCCCCTCGATCTCGATACAATCGCGCCGCTAGCCGAGTCGATCGGCAAGGTCGTTACCCTCGAAGAAGGCTGCCTGATAGGTGGCTTCGGGTCGGCAGTGATGGAAGGACTGGCGGCGCGCGACATCACTGTGCCGGTGAAGGCGATCGGCGTACCGGACATCCTCGTCGATCACGCGACGCCGGATCAGTCTAAAGCCGCGCTGGGACTGTTGCCGCCGCAGATGGCCGAAACCGTGCGCGAGGCGTTCTTCAGCGAGCAAAAAGCGCCGGTGTCGGTGTCTTAGCCGCGTGACGCGATCGCCACCATACGATCGCCCGCGAGATTGCAAGCTGGCCGTGGTTGCGTCTTGATAAAGACAACGCCACGGCTTTTTAATGTCGCTGCCCCTGTCTTAACATCACGATCGTGACCTACCCCACCGCCGAAACGCTTCTGATTATCGACTTCGAGACCACCGGCGTTGACGCCGCCGATGACGAGCCCCTAGAGCTGGGGGCGATCCTCTATTCCGTGCCGCACCGCACGACCCTGGCACAGCTTTCAACACTGATTCCGATCGCCGCAGGCAACGCCGCCGAGCGCATCAACCGCATCCCCGCCGAAGCCTCACGCGGCGTCAGCGAAGCCGAGAGCGCCGCAGCGATGGCGCTGTTTCAGACCTGGCTCGATCGCGCCGACTACCTAGTAGCCCACAACGCCAGCTTCGATCGGCAGTGGCTCGGCCAGCCGCCCACCCCCGCCAGCGACAAGCCCTGGCTCTGCACCTACGAGCACTTCCAGTGGCCGCTCAACGAAAAAGCCACCAACCTGATCGCCACCGCCCTCAATCACGGTATCGGCGTCAGCAACGCCCACCGCGCTCTGGCCGACTGCCAGCTCGTGGCGGCGCTGTTCGATCGCGTGGACGGCTTCGAGGCACTGCTAAGCGAGGCGATTCGCGTCTCCTTCGAGTCGAAATACCGCGTTGTCGCCAACGTCAGCTTCGAGAAAAAAGACCTGGCCAAAGCGCGGGGCTACCGCTGGGATGGCGGCAGACGCGAGTGGTACGTAGAAGTCTCCGAACACAGCCTGAGCGAATTTATCCGCAGCGAAACAGCCTCGGCGGGGTTTATGGTTCGGGTGGGCGGCAAGATTTCGGCGTTTAACATGCGGGATTGAAAGCGCTTTCAGGAGAGTGTTTTCAGAGCAGCTACAGGAAAAGCCCGCCTGCATCCCTGCTGCCCTCCAAGAAGACCGACAAATCGAGCGCAATTCGCCCATCAATCACCTGTCTATCGAACACAAAAAAACTGACCCACTGCGGGGTCAGTTCAACAATATCTCAGTTAAAACGCCGTACTAGATGACGATTCGCTTCCAGAATCAGCCGGTAATGGGCTTGGCGTTCTCCGGCGGCAGCTTGATCTTGCTGGCGAGACCGAAAAATTCCAACGTACGGATCATCATCCAGGTTGCATCAATTTCCCACCAACGCAGACCGTGACGTGCCGAGTATTGGAAGGCGTGGTGGTTGTTGTGCCAGCCTTCGCCATAGGTGATTAGAGCGACCCACCAGCAGTTACGCGAGCCGTCCTTCGACTCGTAGGTCTTGTAGCCGAACTTGTGCGTAGCGCTGTTCACGAACCAGGTGCAGTGGAACACTGCAACGATTCGCATGAAGATACCCCAGACGACGAACGACCAGCCGCCGATCGCGTAGAGCAACAGGCCGAGCGCCACCTGCATGTAGATGAAGTATTTCTCGCAGAACTGGTAGAAAGCATCGTCGTAGATGTCTTTGGCCAGGCGGGGAACGTCTTTGTCCGCCGGGACTTCTTCAAAAAACCAGCCGATGTGGCTCCACCAGAAGCCTTTATTCGAGTCGTGGGGATCGAGGTGAGTATCGGAATACTTGTGGTGCTGGCGGTGCAGGCCGATCCAGCTCACCGGACCTGCCTGGCAGCTCAGTGTTCCGCAAAGGACGAGGAAGTACTCCAGCCACTGGGGAACTTTGAAGCTGCGGTGACTGACGAGGCGATGCCAGCCCAGCGTAATGCCAACGCCGCCGGTAAGCCAGTGAAGGAAAATGGCAACACCAACTGCCGACCAGCTAAAAAACTGCGGGAAGAAAGCAAGAATTGCGATTAGATGCAGCATGCTTACCCAAACAATGGCGTACCAGTTCGCCTTGGGTGTCTCTGTGGAAGCAATCGTCATGCAGTGACCTTGAGTAACTGTGAATTTTTGTCTGAACCTGATGGATTCTAACAAACTATGGGTTAATGGTGAGCAGACTCGCCACCGTGGCGGCATAGGGGAAAATCCCGGTCGAGATATCGAAATTTCGACAGTCGCGACCGCAGTCAGGTTCGTTTTAGATTTCTGTTACGGTAACCGTATCGGTATTCCGGTGCGACTGATGAGTGGCTCGCGCGGCCAGTACAGTCGCAACGCCGACACTTTAACACCACTTCTCTGAAGATTCACGCTCTAACACCTGAAAATCTCGCATGAGTTACGACGAGACGGTGGTCGATCGCGCGGCGCGATCGCTTCAGCCGCGCTTTGCCGAAATCGACCGGAAGACGAAAGACAAGCTGCGTCGGGTGCTGGCAGCATTTCGCCACCACCGCGTCGGCGATCGGCACTTTGCGAGCGTGTCGGGCTACGGCCACGACGATCTCGGGCGCGAAACGCTCGATCGCGTGGTCGCGCAGGTCTTCGGAGCTGAGGCGGCGCTGGTGCGCTTGCAGTTCGTGTCGGGGACGCACGCGATCGCCTGCGCCCTGTACGGCATCCTACGTCCGGGCGACGAACTGCTGTCGGTTGTCGGCGCGCCCTACGACACGCTCGAGGAGGCGATCGGGCTGCGGGGCACGGGTTGCGGATCGCTGGCCGAGTGGGGTATTTCCTATCGGCAAATCGAGCTGCTGCCGGATGGGACGCCGGACTGGGAGGCCATTGCCACGGCGATCGCGCCGAATACGCGGGTCGTAACGATCCAGCGATCGTGCGGCTACTCCTGGCGTCCGAGCCTCGCGATCGACGAGATCGAGCGCCTCGTGAAGCTCGTAAAAGCCCAGAATCCAGACGTAGTGTGCTTTGTCGATAACTGCTACGGCGAGTTCGTCGAAGATTGCGAACCGACGGCAGTTGGAGCCGACCTCATGGCGGGCTCGCTGATTAAAAACCCCGGTGGCACGATCGCGCCTGCCGGTGGCTACATCGCCGGACGCGCCGACCTGGTCGAGCGCGCGGCTTGCCGACTGACGGCTCCGGGCATCGGCAGTGCGGGCGGGGCGACGTTCGATCTCAACCGGCTGCTGTTCCAGGGGTTTTTCCTCGCGCCGCAGATGGTGGCCGAAGCGATTAAGGGAACGCATCTGGTGGCGATGGTATTCGCCGAGCTGGGTTATCCGGTGCAGCCCGCGCCGGACGCCGAACGCCGCGACGTGATTCAGGCCGTCAAGCTCGGTTCGCCCGAAAAGCTCGAAGCGCTTTGCACCGCGATCCAGCACCATTCCCCAATCGGCTCCTACCTCGACCCCGTACCGGGAGAAATGCCGGGATACGAAAGCCAACTCGTGATGGCGGGCGGCACGTTTATCGACGGCAGTACGTCGGAGTTTTCTGCCGACGGGCCACTGCGCGAGCCGTACGTGGCTTTCTGTCAGGGAGGCGCACACTGGACGCAGGTGGCGATCGCCTTAGAAGCCGCCGTCGAGGCTTTTCGACATTTGGACTAATATCTAGACGGGCACTTCGCCCGAGCTTCCCGACGATCTGTCGAGCGCGGCTAGCCAGAAACCACCAGAAATCGCCAGAAATTGCTAGACACTGGGCTTCTACGGCTCGATCGCAACGGCCGCCAGCAACTTTCAGGAACTCGGTTTCTCATCGCCCGCTACGACGTCCCGAGAATCGGCAGAGCGCAAGACTTCATGAGTTTTCAGAACCCCAGAGGTCTCATCGACTCGCTAACGCCTTTATCCCGCAGCCCTTTTTAAAATCCGCCATGCCGTCTTTCGTTCGCCCCGACCTGCTCGCTTTCCAAGCCTACTCCGCTAATCCCCACACTGACGCGCCCGACGTACCGCTCGATCGCCTCGATACCAACGAGTGCCCCTACGATCTGCCCGAGTCCGTGAAACAGGCGATCGCCAAAACCTATATCGAGCAGATCGAAACCAACCGCTACCCCGACGGCAGCCACGCCGCGCTCAAAGCCGAGATCGCCCGCTACGTCAACGAGTCGGCAGGTATCGAATCGAACTCGGAATCAGTTACCCCCGAAAATATCTCCGTCGGCAACGGCTCCGACGAGCTGATCCGCTCCGTGTTGATCGCCACCTGCCTCGGTCGCCCCAGCTCGATCCTGGTCGCTTCGCCCACCTTCTCGATGTACGGCATCTTGGCAAAAACCCTGGGCGTCAACACCATCGAAGTCGCCCGCCGCGAGGCCGACTGGTCGATCGACCCCGACGCTGCCAACCTAGCGATCGCTACCGCCACCCGCGACGGCCAGCCCGTGCGCGCCATCTTCGTCGTCCACCCCAACTCGCCCACGGCCAACGCCCTAACAGCGGAAGAAATCGCGTGGCTGGAAACGGTTCCCGACGATATCCTCGTCATCGTCGATGAAGCTTACTACGAGTTCAGCCGCCACACCCTCGTCGGACGGCAACGCGATAACTGGGTCGTGACGCGCACGTTCTCCAAGGCGCTGCGGCTGGCCGCTCACCGCGTCGGCTATGCCGTCGCCGCCCCCGAGACGATCGCCATATTCGAGAAAATCCGCCTGCCCTACAACCTGCCCAGCACGGCCCAGGCCGCCGCACTGACGGGACTGGCACACCGACGCGAGCTGCTAACCGTTATCGACAAAATCCTCGGCGAGCGCGATCGGCTCGTGGCGGCTTTCGCGCGGCTCCCGGCGCTGAAGCAGTGGGCGAGTCAGGCCAATTTTATCTACTTGCGCGCGGCAGGTGAGGCGATCGACCTGGCGAAGCTCGCCAGTGACCTACGATCGCGCGGTACGCTCATTCGCTACACTGGCGGCGGGCTGCGGGTCTCGATCGGCACGCCCGCCGAAAACACCCGCACCCTCGCCAATTTCCAGGCGCTGTTGGACTGTGTCGCTGGCTAGCCCAGAATTCGGCACCAAAGCCCGCGCCCTTTCACTGGAGTGCTGCAAAACGCCACTGCCCTCGCACTTCAGTCCGTCGGCAGTCTGGTGAGCGTCGATCGCGCGCCGGTCTTCTAAATTCGCTAAATTGGCTAAATTCGCGTCTAACCAGCGTCGCGAGCTTCAGCAGCATCGTAAGCTTCCGTCTCGCGAGCTCCGTCGGGCGCTTCGGGCAGGTCGCAGATCGACTCGCGAACCAGGAACGTATCGACGCACATCGACAGCCCGAACGTCCCGAACACGTTTAGCAAATTTCGCCACAGCTCTCGCGGCAGGTGGCCGTCCGGGGCACGATCGAGATCGTAAATGGCGTACTCCGGCTCCATCCAAATCCCGTTCACCATCCAGCCTGCCTCTTTCCCGAGGTCGGAATAGTTGCAGTCGTGCTCGGCATAGATCTGAGCCTGACGGGCGAACCCCCAGCGGCCACCGCTGCACGCCTGCCAGAGCCGATCGAGGTTCCGCAAGCCCTCGGCAGGAATTTCATCGAGATCGTCGAGTTCCAGGTAGCCGCGCTGCTCGACGTTGGCAAGCTGTAAGAAGATTCGCAGCGTGACGCGATCGGCTTCTTCATAGCGCTGCTCGTCGAGCAGGGTCTGTAAATACTGGTAATCCGTTTCGAGTTGCTGGGCTTCGGTGGGCTGGACTTCGGTGGGCTGCAGCTCGGGCGGTGCGGGATTGGCGCTCCGGTCGGCGCTCCGGTCGGCAATATCGGCGATCGGGCGATCGGCTAGCGGCGCATCGACTGTCGCAGCCAGTGCCTCGCGCGCATCGCGAGCCTGCTGCGACTTCCGGCGACGCTGCATCTTCAGGCCACCGAAGACTGTCACCACGAGCGCGATTGTAATTCCGAGCCAGATCATGAAGTGTCGATCTCCAAACCCCGCGCCACGACGATGCGGGAAAACAGCATTACCTTGATACGGCGCGATCGCGCCAGACACAGAAAGAGGCAGAGAAAAATTCCCCACCTCTTGCCTTCTATTCACACTGAGCCAGCTCGCTACAAGTGACCGTACCCGCAAAGGAAGCCTCTACGGGCGGACTCGAGCGATCTTGGAGCTAATTAGGCCGTAACGGCAGTTTTCGCTGCCAGCTCGCCGCTGGCGTATTTCGCTGCGAACTCGTCGAGGCCGACTTGCTCGATCTTGGTCGCATTGCCCGCAGTACCGAAGGCTTCGTAGCGCTCGGCGCACACTTGCTTCATGTATTTGATCGAGGGCTTGAGGAAGTGGCGGGGGTCGAAGTTCGACGGATCTTTCTGTGCCGCTTCACGGATTGCTGCCGTAATCGCCAGACGGTTGTCGGTGTCGATGTTGACTTTGCGGACGCCGCTCTTGATGCCTTTAATGATTTCCTCAACCGGCACGCCGTAAGTTTCGGGGATTTCGCCGCCGAACTCGTTGATCATGTCGATCCACTCTTTCGGCACGGAGGAGGAGCCGTGCATCACGAGGTGGGTGTTGGGCAGGCGGCGGTGAATTTCTTCAATACGGCTGATTGCCAGAATTTCGCCCGTCGGTTTGCGGGTGAATTTGTACGCGCCGTGGCTCGTGCCGATCGCCAGTGCGAGAGCGTCCACCTGGGTACGCTCGACGAATTCCACTGCTTCATCGGGGTCGGTCAGCAGTTGGTCTTTGCTGAGTTCGCCCTCAAAGCCGTGGCCGTCTTCTGCTTCGCCTTTACCGGTTTCGAGCGAACCGAGGCAGCCGAGTTCGCCTTCGACGCTGGCACCGACCGAGTGTGCGACATCGGTCACTTGCTTGGTGACGTTTACGTTGTACTCAAAGCTTGCGGGAGTTTTGGCGTCCGACTCCAGCGAACCATCCATCATGACGCTGGTGAAGCCGTTGCGGATTGCCGAGTAGCAGGTGGCGGGGCTATTGCCGTGGTCTTGGTGCATGACGACGGGAATGTGTGGATAGGTTTCCACAGCCGCCAAGACCAGGTGGCGCAGGAAGTTTTCGCCTGCGTAGGAACGAGCACCGCGCGATGCTTGCAGAATGACGGGACTGTTCGTCTCGTCAGCCGCCTGCATGATCGATTGGATCTGCTCCATATTGTTGACGTTGTACGCCGGGATGCCGTAGTCGTTTTCTGCCGCGTGGTCGAGCAGCAAACGCATTGGGACGATAGCCATATTGCCTCCTATATCTCCTTCTTATTGCTAGCTTTTGTAACGACTAGCTATGAATTACAACAATATTAGGGGAAAGCATTACCTTTGGCGAACGATCGCTAGGGCTCGACCCAAGCGAGCACACGCGCTCGGAAGCTAAAGACCGCTGCGACCGATCGATGCCCGAGCTGCCGTCGGTTTGGGCTTTGCAGCGACGCTCGCCCCGCACTCGGCACAACGCTGGATTTCATCGACGCACAGTTCGCGATCGCCTAACGTAAAAACCGAATCTCTGCGGTCAGCCCTGCCTCAATCGACATACTGCTTGCAGAAACTCGGTTTTTCGTTACGTTTACTGAGCTTTTGCTTAACGTGCCGCTACGCGATTGCGGCTGACAACTTGCAGCGACTCAGCTAGGGCGCGCACGGCAGCGATCGCCTCGACTTCGCTCTCCAGGCGGTTAACTGCCGAACCGACGCCGACGCCCGCCGCGCCTGCCGCGATCGCCATTGGAGCTGTCACCGACGAGATGCCCGACGCACACAGCACCGGCACGTTTACCGCGCGGGAAATCTCCGCCGCCGCCGCCAGGGTCGGAGCCGCTTTCTCGATTAGGCCGTGGGTTCCGGCATTGACCGGGCTGCTGCTCGTGCCGCCTTCGGTTTGGATGATGTCCGCACCGGCTTCGACCAGCGCTTCGGCGAGGCGCACTTGCTCGCCGGGATTCAGAACGTGCGGAACCGTCACCGACAGCGTTATCTCGGGCAGGATCGCACGAGTCCGCTGGGTCAGCTCCAGCACCTCGGGCGCATCGAAACGAATGCCCTTGGCGTAGAACGCATCGAAGTTACCGATTTCGATCGCGTCGGCACCGGCAGCGACGGGCGCGAGGAATTTTTCCGCTTCTACGGCGGAGACGCACACGGGCAAGTCGGTGAGGCTCTTGGCCAGCTCGACCAGCTTCGCATCGGCGGCAATATCGACGAAAGTCGCTCCGCCCAGGTCGGCGGCTTTGACGACGCGCGCAACGGATGTGGCGTCGAAGTTCGTCAGGCCGCTGATGATTTTTAGGGCTTGGCCTCGATCGAAGGCCGTCTGAAGCGTTGCCAGAATCGTCATAGATTTACGTAAAAATCTGCTAGATAGCTTCTCATTGTAGGGGGTTGTGGAAGGCTCGATCCTTGTGTGGCGTTATGTTGCGGCAAGATCGATTCGCGCAATGCGGCCAACAGCGCTAGCCGGAAAAATCGTCGCGCATCACTAGCAGCGTATTGCCCTTGCGACCGACCACGATCGCCCGATCGCTCGGCGAAATCGCCCGATCGCCTTCGCACTTCGCCCGCCAGGAATTCCCCTCAAATATGACGCGGCCCAGTTCTCCAGGCTCCATCGCCGTTAGCGCTTCCGCTTCGGTCTCGTCATCGATCGGCAGCGATCGCACCTGCGGCAACCAGCGCTTCACTGCCATCACTGACAGCAGCGACAGCACCATCCACAGCCCGATCTGTAAGTTGAGCCCCGGCACAAATGCCGTCAGCAGCGCCACGACCAAAGCGCTGACCCCCATCGACATCTCGACAAACGCCGTCGGCAGGATTACCTCCATCGCGCAAAATCCCAGCCCGATCGCCAGCCACAGCCACATCCAATTCGCCATAGTCATTAACTGTCCTTCGCCCGCGAACGGGTGCGATTCGCTTCTGACTTCTATGATATCCAAGCCAATATCCGTACGAGTCAGCACGACCCGCAAACCCGCCTGCCAGACCCCGGGCGCTGGCGTATCGCTGTAGGATCGCGCTGTGATATCAAGCTGTAATATCAACTTTACAAACTGATTTACAGTCCGCCCGCGCTCGTCTTTCCCCATGATTTCTTCGATTTCCTCAAATATTCCCCAAGCCGTTACGCCCGATCGCGCGGTGGGGACGATCGGCGCAGTCGGGGGCGGGCAGCTCGCGTGGATGATGGCGATCGCGGCGAAAAAACTCGGCATCTTGCTGCTGGTGCAGGCACCGCGCCAGAGCGATCCGGCGGTCTCGGAAGCGGCGGACTGGTTCGCGGCGGATATCGACGATGCGTCAACAACGGCAAAGCTGGCCGATCGCTGCGGCGCGATCGCCTTTGAAAATGAGTTCGTCGATCTCGACGCCCTGCAACCCCTCGCCGATCGCGGCGTCACCTTCGTGCCGCCGATCCACTCCCTGCGCCCGCTGCTGGATAAATACAAGCAGCGCTGCTTTATGCGCGAGATCGGCCTGCCGACGCCGCAATTTTGCGAGTTGAGCGATCCGGCCAATTTCGACATCGCAGCGCTAGGCGGCTCCTATCCCGTCGTTGTCAAGGCGCGGCGGCACGGCTATGACGGTCAAGGCACGGCGATCGCGCGATCGGCGGCGGACGTGGCGGAAATCTGGGAACGCTGGGGTCGCCCGTCGGTCGAAGTCGAGGAGTTCGTGCCGTTCGAGTCGGAGCTAGCCGTCATCGTGTCGCGCGATCGTAGCGGTAGCGTCGCGGTCTTCCCTATCGTCGAAACCCAACAGGTCGATCGCGTCTGCCGCCGCGCGATCGCGCCCGCCGTTATCTCCCAGTCCGCGATCCAGCAGTGCACCGCGATCGCCCATACCCTCGTCGAGCAGCTCGATGCGGTCGGTGTCTTCGCGATCGAGCTGTTCCTTACGAAAGACGACCGCGTCCTCGTCAACGAAATCGCACCGCGCACCCACAACTCCGGCCACCTAACGATCGAAGCCTGTAATTGTTCGCAGTTCGAGCAGGTCGTCCGTATCGCCGCCGGTCTGCCGCTAGGCGACGTGTCGCTCCAGCACGACTGCGCGCTGATGGTGAACCTGCTCGGTCTCGATGGCAGCAGCGATGAAGATCGCCGCCGCGCGGAGATCGCCGCAATGCCCGATGCGACAGTTCACTGGTATGGCAAAGCGTCGCGTCCCGGTCGCAAGCTCGGACACGTGACGGTGACGCTCGATTCGATCGGAGAAGAGACAACGGCAGCACGGCGCGATCGGGCGCTGAGCGTCGCGCGGCAAATCGAGGCCATTTGGTACGGCACGAAAGCCAGAAATTAAGAAAACTCATCTTCAGAATGAGTAAAGGCTGAAATTGGCTTTGCTACGATGAATGCACGCTCGAATCCTGTGTTTGCGAGTCGTACTCACTTTCATCAGTAAGAGAGACGCTCATCGAAGTCGGCTGACCTTCCAGATCTTTATTCATTCAAACCTCGAAATCGTGGCAAATCTCCTCCAGAAAGGCATTAGAAAAACCACCAGCGAGTATCGCTATCTGTCAGATGTCGCGGAACACCGCACCTCTCTGCCGCAGCTCGCACAGGACGAAGCGACGATCGTCGATACGCTCGATCGTGAAGGAATCTGTATCACCTCGCTCGACGCTCTCGGGATTCCATCTTCACAAAAGATGATTGAAGATGCCCTCGCCGTCCGCGACGAAATGTGTGAAGTCGGCGCGAAGAACAACTTCTTCGTCCTACCCAGCGAAGAGCAGCGCATCGCGAACCCTTCATTCTTCCTTTGGGGATTAGAGCCCAAGCTGACACGGATCGTCGAAGCGTACATTCGCCTGCCGATCTCGTACCTTGGTGTCGGCCTGTTGCGCAGTAAGCCCGATGGCGACAACTCGAAGTCTCGCTGCTGGCATCGCGACACGCAAGATCGTCGTCATGTAAAAGTCACGGTCTATTTTAACGATGTTAACGAGGCCGGTGGCCCATTCCAATTTTTGCCACACACCGTCACGCCGTTCTTTCTGCCAACTTGGTATTCAAAAGTTTATAAAAAGAACTTCATGAGCGACGATAAGATGTCTAAATTCGTCAGCCCAGACAAGTGGAAAAGCTGCACGGGCGCGAGCGGAACGGTTATCTTCTTCGAGCCTAATGGCTTCCATCGCGGCAAGATTCCCACCGAGTCCGAGCGTTTCGCCGCAATTTATAAATACGCCTCGCGTCATCCCAAGCATCCTGATTTCTGCGACCCACACTTCTCAGCGAACGAACTGAATACTTACCAGCAGTATCTGACGCCCGAGCAAAAGGAAATGGTCTGGAAAATCCGCTAGTTTCCCAAATCGCACGGAACGCAGCGAGAAAGGCGGGTAGGGCGGATTTGCCTCGTATAATCGTAGGCGCACAATCTTCGTCTACATCGCCCGCAATCTCGCATGAGCGCTAATCTCCCTTCCCAGTACGACCCGAAAACCAGCGAAGCCAAATGGCAAGCCTACTGGGAAGCGCGCGACGTCTTCCAAGCCGACCCCTCAAACGAGGCCGACCCGTTTTGCATGGTCATCCCGCCGCCGAACGTGACGGGCAGCCTCCACATGGGTCACGCTTTCGGCGAAACGCTGATGGATACGATCGTGCGCTACCAGCGGATGCAGGGCAAAAACACGCTCTGGCTGCCGGGAACCGACCACGCCAGCATCGCCGTGCAGTCGATTATCGATAAGAAGCTGGCGGCGGAAGGCACGGATCGGTTTGCGATCGGGCGCGAAGAATTTCTCGATCGCACGATTGCCTGGAAAGAGGAGTCGGGCGGTACGATCGTCAACCAACTGCGCCGCCTCGGCGTGTCCGTAGACTGGAGCCGCGAGCGCTTCACGATGGACGAAGGGCTATCGGCGGCAGTGCTCGATGCTTTCGTCAAGCTCTACGATGACGGGCTAATCTATCGCGGCCAGTACCTGGTCAACTGGTGTCCCGCATCGCAGTCGGCGGTGTCCGATCTCGAAGTCGATCAAAAAGAAGTGGCCGGACACCTCTGGCACATGCGCTACCCGATCACCGACGGCAGCGGCTATCTCGAAGTCGCCACCACCCGACCCGAGACGATGTTCGGTGACACCGGTGTTGCGGTGAATCCCGAGGACGATCGCTACAAACACCTGATCGGCCAAACTCTGACGCTACCGGTGGTCGGTCGTGAGATTCCGATCGTTGGCGACGAACACGTCGATCGCGAGTTCGGCACGGGCTGCGTCAAAGTCACCCCCGCCCACGACCCCAACGATTTCGAGATGGGCAAGCGCCACGACCTGCCCTTCATCACCGTTATGAACAAAGACGGCACGATGAACGAGCACGCGGGCGAGTTCGCCGGACTCGATCGCTTCGATGCTCGCAAAAATCTGGTCGAGCACCTCGCAACCGAAGGGGTGCTCGTCAAAACCGAAGACTACACCCACTCTGTGCCCTACAGCGAGCGCGGCAAAGTCCCCGTCGAGCCGCTGATTTCAACCCAGTGGTTCGTCAAGATTCGTCCGCTGGCCGATTTCGCCCTCGAAGCCCTCGACAAACACAACTCGCCGCGCTTCGTGCCCGATCGCTGGACGAAGGTGTACCGCGACTGGCTCGTTAGCCTCAAAGACTGGTGCATTTCCCGTCAGCTCTGGTGGGGTCACCAAATCCCGGCCTGGTACGCCGTCAGCGAAACCGAAGGCGAAATTACGCCGACGACGCCGTTTGTGGTGGCGAAAACTGACGAGGAAGCCCGCGCCAAAGCCGTCGAGAAATTCGGTGCAGACGTCAAACTCGAACGCGACCCCGACGTCCTCGATACCTGGTTTTCCTCCGGGCTCTGGCCGTTCTCGACCCTCGGCTGGCCCGACGAAAACGCCGCTGACTTCCAGAAGTATTACCCCACCGGCACGCTCGTCACCGGCTTCGACATCATCTTCTTCTGGGTGGCGCGGATGACGATGATGGCGGGCTACTTCACCGGCGAAATGCCCTTTAAAGATGTCTACATTCACGGTCTGGTGCGCGACGAGCACGGCCAGAAGATGTCGAAATCGAAGAATAACGGCATCGATCCGCTGATTTTGATCGACAAGTACGGCACGGACGCGCTGCGCTATTCGATCGTCCGCGAGGTGGCCGGTGCGGGCCAGGATATCCGTCTGGCCTACGATCGCAAAACCGACGAGTCGGCTTCGGTGGAAGCGGCGCGCAACTTCACCAACAAGATTTGGAACGCGGCGCGGTTCGTGATGCTCTATCTCGACGAGCAGACCCCGGCGCAGCTCGGCACGGCGGACGCGGGCGATCTCGAACTGGCCGATCGCTGGATTCTCTCGCGCTTCAATGCCGTCACCCGTACCATTAGCGATCGTGTCGCGGCCTACGAGCTGGGCGAAGCGGCGAAAGCGCTGTACGAATTTGTTTGGGGCGACTTCTGCGACTGGTATATCGAGCTGGTCAAGCCGCGCCTGCAAGATAAGGAAAATGCCGACAAGCGCCGCGTGGCGCAACAGACGATCGCCAATGTTCTGGAAGGCATCCTCAAGCTGATGCACCCGTTCGTGCCCCATATCACCGAGGAGATTTGGCACACGCTGACGCAAACGGGCGATGAAGATTGCCTCGCGGTGCAGCGGTATCCACAGGTAAATGAAGCAGCGATCGACCCCGAGCTAGAGGCGGACTTCGAGCTGCTGTTCGGCGCGATTCGTACGGTGCGAAACCTGCGCGCGGAGGTGGAGATTAAGCCCAGCGCCAAGGTGGAAGCGATCTTCCAAAGCGACAGCGATCGCGAGCGTCGCATCATCACCGACACCACACCCTACATCGAGAATCTGGCGCGGGTCGAGACGCTGACGGTGGTGGAAGCGCTTCCGGCGGATCTCGGTCGCAATATTGCCGGTGTTGTCGGGACGGTACAGGTGCTGCTGCCGCTGGCGGGCGTCGATCTCGATGCGATTCGCGCCAAGCTGGAGAAGGGGCTCGAGAAGGCTCGCGGTGAGGTGAAGTCGATCGAGGGTCGCTTGAGCAACGAGAAGTTCGTCAGCAAGGCTCCGGAGGCGGTGGTGCAGGGGGCGCGGGATGCGTTGGCGGAGGCGCAGACTCAGGTGGCAATGCTGACGGAGCGGCTGGAGCGACTGTAGACCTCCCAAATACCACACGCTTGCGAGTTTCTATGAGAAGAATCGAGAGATATTCTCTGGACATTTGTACATATCCCTCTTTTGCCACTCTCCGGAAACTCAACGAATTTGCGTTGTTTCAGCCATTAGCTAAATGAGAATTACAACGAAGGAGTAAGCATCCAGCGATCCTTTCTGAAGACTAACAAAAGAGGGATATAGCGGTTTCAGAAGTCATGAGTGACACTCACGTAGGCTGAGAACCCATGAATTCGTAAATTCGGGTGTATCGCACAGAGAGTAACACCGCTATAACGAACTCTGGCTATTCTGGAGTAGCACATAGACTCGCTAGTCACTTGACCAGCCAAGGTCAACAAGAGTCTGTTGAGTAAGTGGATGCTCGGAGAGTTCTGAAATTCGCCCTTGCTTAATTGCATCTCTAACTAGACACATCAAGCTATCTTGCGAGCTTAATGTATCTGAATGCATCTTTCCCAAACGATCCAGCCGAATTTGTAGAGCTTTTACAAGTAGTCTCTCTGCCTTAGGTATATAGCCAAGCTCACAGTAAAGCACTGCCAGGTTATTGAGACTCAGGGCAGTTTGTAAGTGTTTTGCACCTAGACTGCGCTCACTGAGTTCGAGAGCAAGTTTGTAGAGAGGCTCTGCAAAGACATACATCTTTTGAACTTTATAAAGAGTGGCTAAGTTATGTATGCTGTTTGCCGTTCGAGGGTGATTCAATCCAAGTTTTTGGAGTTTAATATCGAGCGCACGTTTGTAGAATGCTTCTCCTAGAAGATACTTGCCTTGCTCTTTATAAAGCGAGCCTAGGTTATGTAAGCTGTCGGCAATGTAAATATGATCTTTCCCCAGATGTTTCTCTCGAATGTGTAGAGAGCGTTTGTAAAATGATTCTGCCAATTCATACCGTTCTTGACGCTTGTACAAAGCTGCCAAGTTGTGCATGGTATCTGTCGTATGAAGATGCTCTTCTCCCAGCTGCCTTCTTCTAATCTTCAAGGCACGCTCGTATAGAGGCTCAGCCAAGCTGTATTTTTCCTGAATCTTGTACAACGCTGCTAAGTTGTGACAACTCTGAGCAATGTGAGGATGTTCGCTATCAAGATTGCGCTCTCTGATCCTTAGCGATTCGAGGTACATATCTTCTGCAGCATCATATTTACCCTGCCTCATGTATGAAATACCTAGAGCCTGAATGCTGGTCGCAGTTCGGAAATGGTCAATTCCCAAAACTTTCTTTCTGATTCTCACCGCCTCCTCAAGAAGTAAGCTAGCTTCCTCATACCTGCCATAGGATTGATAAGAGATAGCCAGGTTGTGTAGGCTAGTTGCAATTCGGAAATGATCGGGGCTTAGATTTTTCCTTCTTAAGGCTAAAGCTTTCTGGAAAAGTTGTTCTGATTCTTCATATCGGCCTTGATTATCATAAAACAAGGCCAAGTTGTTAAATCCAGAGGCGACGGCAACATTATCCTCGCCAAAACATTCTTCGATTTTTTGAATGCATAAGGTGTAGTATTTCTCTGCGGTGGAGAATGAATTCTGAGCTTCGTGGAAGCGGGCAACGGCTGTAAGTGACCAGGCACAATTTTCTTCGTCTAGAAAGCATCCATATTTTGCAGACTCTTGGATGTGTGGAATGTGTTCTCGTACAGATTCCAAAATACTCACAGTCGGAGTTTGTGAGACACTCTGGGCAATAGATAGTAGTCTGAGCGTGAATGCTTGCTTTAGCAAATCGGCAGGTCGCTTGGGAGAAATTTCTTGGCCATTGTTTTGCTCAATCTGAGCTTGCTCTCGAAAATTCATTTGCAATACCCTGGATAGGCTGAGGGAAATGGACTAACTGTGGCCAGACATTCCCAACAAGTTCATAAGTCCTGAAGACCCTTCTGTTAATTGATGCTCCGGCGGAATCACAAACTCATCCGACTCCAACTTACTTAAAAAGAACTGCTTCACCAGCGGATGATACTGAAAAAACTCCCCCACCTTCTTCAGCAAACTCAACCGAATTAACTTCCGCCGTGCCACCCGCAACGCCTCATAAACCGTTTCCGTCACCTCCTCCGGCTTCACCACCAAATTCCAACGAATCGGCGCAGCCGCAAACAACCCCAGGTACGACCCCAAAAAACGCGCATCCAAATCTAACCGCTCCCAACTCAAATCGAGCGCCGCCTCCACCCCATATTGTGCCGTCATCGTCGGCTCCGGATACTTCAGCGCCTCATGCTTCAGCACCTCTCGCTTGCGTGCCTCCAGCTCCGCCAACAACTCCGCCAGCGAACACTCCTCCTCACACACGTAATACCCCGCCAATTCAATCCCCAACGGCAAAAAGCCAAGAAACTCACACAGCGCCGCCGCCGTTTCCGACTCCGCCGCCATCCGCTCCTCACTGATGATGTTCTGCAACATCACCCACGCCGCCTTCGGCGACAACACATCCAAATCCAGACGGCTAATCCCCTGCAACCGCTCCCGCGTTGTCAGCATCACCCGGAACCGAGAATCGCTCGGCAGACAGGGCACAACCTGCGATCGATAGTCCGTCACGTCATCGAAAATCAGCAACACCGACTCCGGCGGCACTTTCTCCGCAGGCCAGTGTTGCCAGCAGTAATTCAACTGCTCCGGCAAATCGCCCAACTGCGCGAAATCGATCGTCGGGAAAAACGACGACTTCGCAAACCCCACCAACTCCAATCCCGCACGATCCGCCGCCAGCCACACCACCCCGCCGCGATACGTTTCCGCCAAATGCTGCCGCGCGTACTGCACCGCCAGCTCGCTCTTCCCAACACCACCCATTCCCGTCACGCCCGCAACTTTAGCGCTGGAGATCGCGACTTGCGACGACTGGTTCAACAGCTCGTGCAGCTCCCGCAACGCATCTTCCCGACCGACAAACTGCCCCGATTCCAGAATCCCGCGCGACTGCAAGTTATTCGGCGGCATCGTTCCCGTCCGTTCCGCCAGCTTCGGCGCAAAATTCAGCTCCGCTTTGTCGATGTTAATCGTGGCATTATCGTTGGCGATGATGCCCTGCTGGTTGCGATCGTTGCGGACATCGCGCTCCGCATACTGCCCGCGATCGTTCGTATTGACCTCGCGATAGTCGCCACCGCTCGTTTCGATCTTGCGTTCGTCACTCATCGCTGCACGCCGATATTCACTAACTACTGCCAAGGTAACGAACCGCTCGGGCGATCGTCCAAACTGTTAGTAAGTCTCACCCGCTCCAGGTGGTTCGCTTTCGTTGATGCTTATGCTGAAAGCATGAGTACTGAGCGACCCGCGCATCGCCCCGAGTCAGACGCCACTATCAACATGAACGACTACGATCGCGACTTCTACGCCTGGACGCAAACCCAAAGCGCCCACCTCCGCCGCCGCGACCCCCAGCAGCTCGACTGGGACAACCTCGCCGAAGAAATCGAAGCAATGGGACGCCAAGAACGCAAAGAACTCATCAATCGACTGCGCGTCCTCCTCGGCCACCTGCTCAAATGGCATTACCAACCCCAACGCCGTAGCCACTCCTGGGAAGCCACGATCGCCGTCCAGCGTGACGACATCGCCGACCTCCTGCGCGACAACCCCAGCCTAAAACCCTTCCTCCCGCAAGCCTTCGCCGACGGCTACAAAAAAGGCCGACTCCTCGCGATCGTCGAAACCAACCTGCCCGCCAAAACCTTCCCCACCGAACCACCCTTCGACCTCGACTACGTCCTCACTGCCAGCTTCGACGAAGCGTAGTTCGAGCCCGCAAGTTCTGCGATCGCACACAAAAGCAAACAACATCGACGATCGCTCCTCCACACTGCGATACATGAGCAACACTAAGCTGGAGAACAGGATCGAAAAGGCTCGCGGTGGGGTGAAGTCGATCGAGGGTCGCCTGAGTAACGAGAAGTTTGTCAGCAAGGCTCCGGAGGCAGTGGTGCAGGGCGCGCGGGATGCGTTGGCGGAGGCGCAGACGCAGGTGGCGATGCTGGCGGAGCGGTTGGAGCGACTGTAGGGCGGCGTCGCGTCGCGAAAGGACTTAGCGCTGAAAGGCTTCTCAAGCGAGGCTATCAGCGCCCGGTCTCGTCGAGCATTTTTGCGATCGCGATTTTGAGCTGCGGAAAGTTAAGTTTCACCGTGTCCCAGACGACGCGAAGCTTGACTCCGAAGTATTGGTGAACGAAATTCCCTGGCGCAGCCTGACCGGGATGCGCCAGGGAATTTCGGGGTACTGCTGGCGAATATCGGTGGGAATGCTTTTGGCGGCTTCACCGACGATTTCGATGGCTCGCACGACGGCGTAGGTGGTTCGGCGATCGTTTTCGAGGTCTTCGAGGCTGGAGCCGTCGAGGAAGTCGGTGGCGATTTCGATGTTGTCCAGAATATCTTGCAGGTAATCGGCAATATCTCGGCTCATAGGTATTGCACTTCGGCGAGGATGCGATCGCCGATTGTGGGTTTGAGGCCGTCTTTCATCACGAGATCGACTTTTAGGTTGAGGGTGTCGCTGAGGAGGTTTTCGATCGCGCAGAAGGTCAGCAGGCCGAAGCGGCGGTTGGGGTCGAATTCGACGAGGAGATCGAGGTCACTAGAGGCGGTTTGTTCGCCGCGAATGTAGGAGCCGAAGATCCCGAGGCGAGTAATGCCGTAGGTTTGGTGGAGTTCCGGCAGGAGTTGGCGGAGTTGTTCTTGAATGGTGTCCATTAGATTGTCACGCGGCTGGCGAGTTCGTCGTGGAGGGCGAGGTAGTGTTGGTAGTCGTTTGCCCAGTTGATGAAGTCTTCGCGATCGTTGAGTTGGCCTTGGGTGTAGCGCTGGTAGAAGTCGGCGGAATCGAGTTGGTGTTGAATTTCGTTGGCGGTGAGTTATTTGGTGAGGGCGATGAGGGCGTCGAGGGGGGTGGTGTATTGGATGGTTTCGGGGCTGAGTTGGGGCATGGCGGTTAATTTAGGCGATCGCGAATTCAGGGAGGAGGCACTACGCGCGTCTAGCTCAAGATTTCGCGGAGAGGAATGGTGATATCAGGGAAAGCGATCGGGGCGATCGGCTCGTCAGTGACGGTTTGCTGCTGTCGGTAGGTCGTGCCGTCCGGCTCGCGAAAGATGACGAAGCAGCGATCTTGCAAATCGACGACCCAATATTCATGAATGCCCGCGCTGGCGTAGAGGTCGCGTTTTTTGGTCAGGTCGGTGCGGAGGGTTGTGTTGGAGATTTCGATAACGAGCAGTAGATCGGAGCCGTTAGGGTGTCGGGTGGCGTAATCGGAGCGGCTGCCACGGGCGATCGCGATGTCGGGTTCGGGTTCGGAGTTTGCAAGGGTGATGGGGCGGGCTTCGCGGAGATAGGCGCGATCGCGAAGGGATTTGCGGAGTCGATCGGCTAGGGTTTCGCCACGGTAGGTGTGTTCGGGGCTTTCGGGAACCATGGTGTGGATTTCTCCGGCGAGGAGTTCGACACGGCGATCGTCGAGGATTCCGGCGTTAATCATGCGGTGGTAATCTTCGACAGTCCACTGGGTGAGGGTGGATTGCATGGTGGGTCGGTTGGGTGAGTGGCTGGTGCGTTAGGCGATCGCGAATTCTGTAAGGTGGCGTCGCTTCGGACGGAGGAAACCGAGTACGATTTGCGTTTTAGGAATCCCGAGTTCGAGCAGTTCTGGGGTGATCCCCGCTTCGGTTCCGTCGATTTCGATCCAGATTTTGTCGTCGATGATTCGGGCGTGGATGATGACATCGTGGACTCGTTCGGTGGGTCTCCAGCCGAGGTCGATCAGAAGATAGTTATCGGCTTGAGGGTCGCAGATTGCGACGGTGTTGATGTTGTCGTGGCTGGGTTGGTATTGGGCGTGGGCTTGGATGATTTGGGTGAGGGCTTGGCGTTGGGTCAGGCGGGTATCCATTGCAGTATCGTTTCCCGATCGGGATCGAAGATGATGAGCTGTAGGTTCTGGTCGCTGGTGATGTCTTGGATGGCGGGTTGGAGGAAGAAGTCTTGGTGTATGTCTTGGGGAATTGCGAGGTAGAGTTTGCGGTCTGGGGTGAGGCGACGCAGGATGCTGCGATACATGTTGTATTGCCCGATCGCTTTTTGGAGTTCGGTAACGGGTGAAGGGCTGTTGAAGACTTTAGACTTGTTGTGAATTACGGCTCAAAAATAGCTCAAACTCTGGCTGTATATGGCTTTTGGCGATCTCGAACCCACAACCCCTGAAAGCTCTACTTAGTAAGGGTTTCAGTGATTTTGGAAGCTATTTCGCAACAAGTCTTTTGATTTCGACAGCGATCGTTTGTTGGCCACGTTCGGCGACGAGTAGTTTTTCTGCGCCGAGGTCTGCGTAGAGACGGAGTCCTTTGTATTCGAGGGTGTACGGGTCGTCGGTGATGTTCCAGCCGTCTTTGATGAGGGCGTTGCGGACTTCGTTGTGGTAGATGTCTCTGGCTGGCATGGTCGCTCGTTCTTATGCACTGGCTTGTTTAGACGTTGCGTTGTCTAGGCTCAGTGTGGGGAAAGCTGCTCGGGATTGGGGATGTTGGCGTTGTCGTGCTCGAGCGAAGGCCGCACTACTCGCTGTGCGGAGGCTACGCCAACGGCTCCGCTCAACGCTCATTGGTGCGGAGCTGGGCGAGGAGGGTTTGGGTGATGGGGTGGTCGGAGAGTTCGGCGGTGCGTTTTTTCTGGATTACTCGTTGAACCAAAAGTTCCAAGCTTTGTAGCGAGCTTTGCGTATTAGGATGCGCCTTGCCCAGGACTCGCGCCCGAATCTCTAGCGCCCGCACCAGATGTCGCTCCGCTTCGCCCCAGCGGTTTTGGCGATCGCTAATCCACATCGCGAAAAGAACTCACATTCTTCGCACGCGCGTTGAGGGAGGATATCGAACTTTGGGCATCGAGCTTTGGGCACAGCCATGACCTCGCTGATATCAGAGGCCAGTAGCGAGGACGGAGCAGCCCGCTCGGGTCATCGGGGGTGAGTGCCGATCGCCAGCTAGCGACGGACGCGACCTTTGAAGCCCGACGCTTTGAAACCCTCGAATTGCAGCGGCTCTTTGAGGTTCGCTTCGACAGTGATTTGGAAGCTGAACTCGCCCTCGCCCGGATCGACGTACTCGATCGAGCCAATGCGGTTGCGGTTCGGGAAGACAGTGTTGTGGGTCGCGTCGAAGATCCGCCCGAAGATGTCGGCGTTTTTCACCGGCTTGCCCGACTTGTTCGTCGTTTTGCCGCTGACGATAAAGCACTTGGCCGCACTGCTCGATCCCGTGCCTACCATGCCTTCGCTCAGTTCCGCCGGACAGGGCGCGTAGGTGATGTCGGACAGCTCGACGGGGATAAGCGCTTCAGCGGCACTTGCGGGCAGCCAGACGATCGCGGCGGCGCACAGGCACAGCAGCGCGGTGGCGAGTCGTTGCAGGGGGCGGGCGATCGACGGCGTAGTCATAGAACTTGGATGAAATCGCAGGGCTGGGAGTGGCGGGCATGGGGGCGACGATTTCGCGGGCGCACTGTCGTGACGCTCCTACTGTTGCCAACACTCCTTCCACTGGCTCGATTCTACGATCGCACCGACCACTTCATGCATACAGGCGCGTCAGGCATCAGCAGGCGTCACGGCCTCGGCGATCGACTGGCGGTAAGTTTGCCAGTTCGTCAGGGCTTCCGGCTCGCTGGCCACGTCGCGCTCGAGCAGGACGCTGCCATCCGCGAAGCCGATCGCGCCATATTCGCCGGTTTCGAGCAGGCGATCGACGAACGGCACGATCGTTTGCAGGCGCTCGCGATCGACCTTGAAAGCGGGCGCGTAGGTCACGAGCTGGGCAATATCCAAGGCGATGAAACGTGTCGTTTCGACCTCGCCGCGATCGGTTAGGAGCTGGTATTGCGGGAAGCGCAGCACCTCGCGGCGGCTGGAGATGTGGGGCACGATGTAGGTCGTGGCAGCAACGCTGGCATCCGGGGGGATGCGATCGATCAAGCCGTGAACCGCGCGGGCGTGCGACCACTGCTGCGGAATCGTCACGTGAACGCGGGGCTCGAACGAGTCGGGAATCAGGAAATACAGCGTCCGGTTCGGGTTTGAGACGACGGTGAACATCAGCGACAGCGTCACGCAGCCGACCCAAAAACGCCGAAGGCCGCGCCGTTTGAACTGCCCCGGATGGCGCGACCACCACAGCACCGCGCCATAAAACAGCCCCGGTACGACGGTCATCGCGTAGCGGATATTGATGACCAGCACCGAGTCGCCCTGGGCAATTAGCAGCTTCAGCAGCGGGAACCCGGCCACTGCCCAAGCCCCCAGCGATACGAACGGCACGAACATCAGCGGTAGGGTTTGGCCGAGCAAATAGGCGATCGTGCGATCGAACGGCGTGAAGATCTCGCCGATCAGCCGGAACGGATTGCTCAAGATGCCACCAATAATCTCCAGCGTCGTCGCCTCATCGCCGGTGGCGTACTGCCCGAAGCGCTCCATCATAAACCGCTCGGAAATGTCGGCAGAAAACAGCGGCATCAGCACGTTGGTCAGCACGAGCATATAGCCGAAGGCCAAGATACAAGTGGCGAGGCCACGTCCGATATGGCGGCGGCTGACGATCAGATACGCGCCAACACCGAATAAGCTGACACCCGCGTCCTCGCGCACCAGCACGATCGCCACGGCCAGCAGCCAGTACAGCCACCAGCGCCGCGTCTCCATCGCCCACAGCGCCCCAAAGACAAATAGCGGCAGCTGGCAAATATCGTGAAAGTTGCCGATCGTCGGCCCCACGACTGCGTTTGCGCCGTAGTAGCTCGCGGCGATCGCTCCGGCCAGCGGCTTCTCGACGTAGCGCAGCGCCAGCACGTAGAGCATCAGTCCGCCCAGGCTAATTAGTGCCAGGTGAATGACGCTCAGCGTCACCGGCGACGGAAACAGGGCGTAAATCGGCAGCCAAATCATCAGTGCAGGCGTGAAGTGCTGACCGAGCCGGTGGTACATCACCTCCGGCCACGCGCCCTGGTGAACGACGTTCGTCGAGAGCGCCGAGGACAGCGAGCTCTGGAAAAAACGCCCGTGGCTGCTGTTCCAGTACACCTGATTGAAGATGCCTTGGTCGTAGGACGAGTAAAAGGTGTAGTAGCGGTGCAGCAGCAGCGCCAGCGACAGGCTGAAGAAGATCGCTGCAATCGTCAGGATCCAGCGGTAGGCCGCAGCCAGATCGCGCAGGTCGGCCAGGGGCGATCGCGCTGTCGTCGGAGCTGACTCGGCGGAAGAAGAGAGGGCGTCTTTCAAAGCGTCTTCTGGGATGGTTGACGAGGCAGCGGCGGGCGCGGGGGCGAGAGATCTGGGCATCGGGCCGAAGACGATCGAGCCTAAAGGCAAATGCCAGAGTCTTCAGAATCTTGCTGCCATACCGTCGGGCGTGCAGGACGCCGCGAGCGAGCCGAATTCTAAAGAGGGCATTAAGATATAATCAATACATCACAGCGCGCAATGGTGCGATACAGCGCAGGTTAGCTCAATCCGTCCCCCTGCGGGTTTTCTGTCCCAGTGTTCTCGACCATGTGCTCTAAACCATGTGCTCTCGACCATCGCGCACCCGCAAACCGTGAAGCGCCCATGTCGGATTCGGATCGAACGACGATACACTTTGCCGGAGACACTCCTCATCTCGACGCGGCCATCCAGCTTTTGCTCTTCGTCGATCGTCGTCCGAGTTCTTGGGAGCAGATGCGCTACATCCGTCGCTACCTAGAGCACGTCGAGGAACAGAATTTTTCGCTGGAAGTCATTGACGTTAGCAAGCAGCCGTATCTAGCCGAGCACTTCAAGCTGATCGCAACGCCGACCCTCCTAAAACTCTACCCCGAGCCGCGTCAGATGCTGGCCGGTAGCGATCTGGTCGTCCAGCTCGAGCGTTACTGGTCGCGTTGGCAGAAGCTCGCCAGCGAAGCCAGCGACAACCGGCGCGATACGGTCAGTCGCGATCGCCTCGAACTGCCCGAAGACACGATCGCCGAAGAGACCGCACTGCCAGACGATGAGTCCGACCCCCGGCTCGATCTCAAAGGCGGCTCGTTGGCGATCGCCTCAGAGATGTTCGAGCTCTCCGATCGCGTCTTCCAACTCGATAAAGAAAAGCGCGAGCTAGAGGTACGTCTCAAATTTAAAGACCGACTGATGTCCGTTCTCGCTCACGACCTGCGTAACCCGCTGACGGCAATTTCGATCGCCCTGGAAACTCTCGAGAGCCTGTCTGGAGACAAGAAACTCGACGATCGCCCCGAGCTGGCCGCGCAACTTTTTCGCCACGCTCGCACCCAGAGTCGCCAGATCGAGCGAATGATTTCCGACATCCTCAATACCTCGGGCAGTGGGCGCGACAGCTTCCAGATCGTGCCGTTGGAGCTAGACCTGGCAGCCCTCTGCCACGACGTGCTCGCCCAGCAGCAAAAACACCTCCAACGCAAGCAGCACCGCATCCGCACCGATATTCCTCAGGATCTACCCCACGCCTACGCAGATAAGGCGCGCATCCACCAGCTCTTTTGCAATCTGCTCGATAACGCGATCAAATACACCCCCGATCGCGGCACGATCGCGATCTCCATCCTGCACCGCACTGCCGAGAAGCTGCAAATCAGCATCTCCGACACCGGGCCGGGAATCCCCGCCGAAACTCAAACGAAGATCTTCGAGGATCGCTTCCGACTCAACCGCGACGAGGACACCGAAGGCTACGGCCTCGGTTTGGCGCTCTGCAAGCGGATCGTTCGGGCGCACTACGGTCGCATCTGGGTGGACGCCCGCCCGGACTGCGGCAGCACTTTTCACTTCACGCTGCCGGTCTACCGCGCCTAGGTGCTTGTAGGGAACGTCATTTTTTGTAGTACGTTTGTCGGCGATCGAGTCCGCTCGAACACCGAAAGATCGCGAGCGACACGCAACACCTCGTGTTGGCGATCGGTATCGATCGCGGTAGCGTCGCAACTTGATAAGTAAAGGCAATTCGATCGATTAAATTCTCTGTCCGATCGGGTCGGCAACTTCGGCCGTAGATTTTTTAGAGTCGAGCATCGCGATCGACAGCATTGACTCCAACGAAAGCAACTGCTGCGGCATTCCAATTTCGGGATTGCCGTTTTTTATGTGTTTACACGTAGAGCCTTCGAGGAGCTTCGATACTTTGTAAGCAATCCACGCAGGCAACACCTGTTAGATACTTAATTCTCACCGAGACAATGCTGGAGATGATGGTTATTTTTGGCAATCCTACAGGTAATTACGCATTTTGGTCATTGCCTTAAACGGCTTTGAGATTGACAATTAGCGGCCTATTAAGCGAAGTAGCACCGACTCAGGTCGTGAAACGATATCCGAATCCGCAAATTCTTACACCATTTGTCAAAATGCGGTATAAATGCTCGGGGCAGGCTATTTATTAAATTTTGTTTAATATCTCCGGACATCGAGTCTCCGTATTTTTGTCATGCTCGACACACAAAATACAGAGATAAATTTACGGGGAACAATGCCGCAAATTTACGGGTCTCTACCTGTGAGTCTTTGAGAGAAAGATTCAGCAAGAGAAGGCGCATCTTTCTACTAGTCAAAATCTCAAAAATTAGGACTTCCACCGTGTATAAATTTCTACAGAACGGCGCTCTGAGTTTTGCCTTAGTTTTAGGCGGCGGCGCGATCGCTAGCGCAGGAACGATTACGGGAACAGTTGACTCGACGGTGCGGAAGTTCACGCCGCAAAGCGACGAGAGCAGTATCAAAGCAAGCAATGCGGTCTCGGTCTCCTTTGGAGATACGACGATCTACATCGGTACGTACCAGCGCACTTCCGTCGATCAAGACGTCATCATCGCCAGCTACACGAACGGCGTCCTCGACTGGATGAAGGCGGACTACGAAACCTCTGGCCCGGACAGCAGAGGGCTCGGTCTCGTCTGGGACGGCGCAGACGCGCTCTACGCGGTGATGACGATCGACGGGGGCGTCCCGCTGAGCGGCAACGGCTTCGAGCGCTTCACCCAAGGCGGCTGGCTGCCCAACTACGGCAGCGGTGGCGGCGCGGCGGTTAGCGTCGTTCTCAAGCTCAATCCGCTGAGCGGGCTGGCCGAAACGGGTACGTACATTACGGCCAAAACTCCAGATGCCGGACAGACCAACTCCCTCCGACCCACGGGTATTTCGCTAGTTAACGATTCTGTGGTCTTTGAAGGCGACTCGTTTTTCTCGCCGCTGGATGAAGATCGCGACGTGATGTCGTGTGTCGGCGGCAGTCCCTTCGACTACCGCGCAGTGTTCGCGAGCGATCTGTCGGAAGCGCTGTCGAGCGAGGCGATCGGCTGTGACGATCGCACGGCCTTCACCGACCTCGAGACGATCGTCGGCAGCACGTCGCCCGCACCGGCTCCTTCCCCGAGCCCGAGTCCCGCACCGGCTCCTTCCCCGAGCCCGAG
>ERZ1740068.50-NODE-50-length-70855-cov-6.229929_pt1 | contig 70855 bp, 66 predicted proteins | sample MGYA00581735_ERZ1740068 | MGnify/ENA primary metagenome ERZ1740068 (study PRJEB43018, sample SAMN04849740) | marine metagenome | isolation source: floating plastic debris | place: Pacific Ocean | collected 2008-08-30 | study: EMG produced TPA metagenomics assembly...
GCGGGCCCGCTGTTACATACTGCGACTGACCCCATAGGATCGCCCCGCCCATCAAGAAAACGATCAGGACCAGAAAGGTCAGAAAATTAGAGGCAACATGGCGCCACATCTACCGCAGCGCCCCCACCACAAGTGAGGCGTTTGTCCCGCCAAAGCCAAAGCTGTTGGACATCGCGACTTTGATCTGCCTCTCGCGCTTGGCATTGGGGGCCAGATCAAGCGGCGTTTCCACGGCCGGATTGTCGAGATTGATGGTCGGCGGTGCCACTTGATCGCGCACAGCCAGGATCGAGAAAATAGCCTCAATCGCGCCAGCAGCGCCCAAAAGGTGGCCGGTGGAAGATTTGGTCGAGCTCATCGTGGCTTTAGAGGACGCATCGCCCAAGAGCTGCTCCACTGCGCGAAGCTCAATCGTGTCGGCCATCGTGGAGGTGCCATGCGCATTAACATAGTCGACGTCTGACGGATCCAGCCCCGCATTTGACAAGGCAGCTTTCATCGCCCGAACCCCGCCATCGCCGTCTTCGCTTGGCGCCGTAATGTGGTAGGCGTCGCCGGATAGCCCGTAGCCTAGTATCTCTGCATAGATCTTCGCCCCACGCGCCCTGGCGTGTTCCAGCTCTTCAAGCACGACGATGCCCGCGCCCTCACCCATTACAAACCCGTCGCGATCCTCGTCATAGGGGCGGCTGGCAGCTTGGGGATTATCTGCGCGTTTTGTCGAGAGCGCTTTGCATGCGTTGAAACCCGCGATACCGATTTCGCAAATCGCAGCTTCCGCCCCGCCAGCGACCATCACCTCCGCATCACCGTGCTGAATAAGACGAGAGGCATCCCCGATGGCGTGCGCACCGGTAGAACACGCTGTCACAACGGCGTGGTTTGGTCCTTTAAAGCCAAACCGGATACCCACCTGCCCGCTCACCAAATTGATCAGCGCACCGGGAATAAAAAAGGGCGAAACCCGACGCACACCTTTGTCGCGAATGATGTTGGTGGTCTCTTCGATGGATCGAAGCCCGCCGATGCCGGAGCCGATCATCACGCCCGTGCGCAAGCGGCCCTCTTCATCCTCGGGCATCCAGCCGGAATCCTCCACCGCCTGCTGCGCGGCCGCGATCCCATACATGATGAAATCATCGACCTTGCGGCGCTCTTTTGGCTCCATGTAACGATCGGCAAGGAACGTCCCATCAGTACCGTCACCCAACGGAACTTGGCAGGCATATTTCGTGGTGACGTTCGATGCGTCAAAGCGATCAATCAAACCTGCGCCGGACTGACCGTCCAAAATACGCTTCCAGCTTTCCTCAACGCCATCTGCCAATGGTGTGACCAAACCGAGACCTGTGACTACGACACGTCGCATCATGCTGCCCTTCATCTAACCTGCGCGCTGCTCTTACCCCGTCTTGGGGCCTAGGGGCAAGGGCAGCGGCACGCGAAACGCCGCTCGCGGTTAGAGGGTTCAACTGCAAACCAGCCGCTATTGAAACTCTGCAATACGCCCTTGCTCGGCAGCACCAGTCTCGATCGCCTCCGCCAGGTCAACGCGCTTGGAGAAGAGCGCACGGCCAATCAAAGTCCCGGCGATGTTTGGCACATATTTCAGCCGTGCCACATCATCCACGCTGCGCACCGTCCCGCCTGCAATGACAGGATGGCGCGTGGCAGCCGCGAGCCCCGTAATCACGCCGAGGCTTGCATCGCTGTCTTCGATGTCAGCGTCAATGTCGCTCACAATGACACCCGCGAGGGGCACATCTTCAAATGCCGACAGGAATTGCTCTGGTGCCAGCGCGCTTTTCTTGCGCCAGCCTTCTGTCATGACAGATCCCTCGAACACATCCACGGCCAGGACGATCTGATCGGGATATTCATTGGCCAGCGCGCGAAACGTCTGTGGGTCGTAGGCGGCCATGGTTCCCATAACGATACGCCCTGCGCCTTTGTCGATCAAAGTCTCACCGCCTTCCCGGCTTCTAAAACCGCCGCCAATCTGTACAGGGATGTGAACGCTACGAATGATCTCTTCGATCAAATCTGAATTGTCACCGTCTCCTGAAACAGCGTCAATATCGATCACATGCATCCATTCTGCGCCTGCGGCGGTAAAACCGCGTGCCGTTTCAATTGGATCTACATGCCAGATGCTCGGCTCATTCAAACGCCCCCGAGGTAGGGACACGCACTTACCGTGGCGCAGCTCCAAGGTGGGATAGATAATCATGCGACGCGCTCCTTGGGTTTGAGTGACTCTAAAATGTGACGAGCAGCATACCACAAATCTGTTCACTTGGGGGAAACCCGCCGATCCCGCACAACCCATTGATGAGCGGTGCTTTTGCTCCAAACAAGCCCGGAATCAAAAAGGCCCGGCGCAACCGGACCTTCTCATCGAAACGAAATGTTTATGGGCTGCAGTTCTATGCCGCTTCAGAGATGAACTTCACCGCGTCGCCAAATGTCTGAATTGTTTCCGCCGCATCATCGGGGATCTCAATGCCAAACTCTTCCTCGAAAGCCATGACCAATTCAACCGTGTCAAGGCTGTCTGCGCCCAGGTCGTCAATGAATGAGGCGTTTTCAGCCACCTTGTCTTCTTCCACACCCAGATGCTCAACAACGATCTTCTTAACGCGGTCTGCGATATCGCTCATGTCTTCTTCCTCATTCCTGACCGACCTAGTGCCGGCACATTCTCCGCTCCCATTCGAAGGCTCGCGGTGCTTTTCAGTTGCCCGTCCGGGCGGCTCATCGCCCGGGTTGTTTCGGGCCTGATTCAGGGGCAGAATTGTCGCAACCCCCGTTCAACTCGTGCGGCCTATAGCATATGCCGCAAGATACGCAAATGGTTTCGCTGGCGTGTTTTAAGCGAGGCTGAGCATGCATTTGCGCACTCAAAGCATCGCCATACCGCCGTTGACGTGCAGCGTTGTACCCGTCACGTACCCGCCTTCCTCACTGGCAAGATAGAGGACCGCGGCGGCAATCTCCTCGGGCGTGCCCATCCGCGCCAAAGGGATTTGAGCATTGATTTTTTCTTTCTGATCGTCGGTCAGTTTGTCCGTCATTGCGGTGCCGATCATGCCCGGGGCCACAGCATTGGCGGTGATCCCACGGCTTGCCACCTCATAGGCAATGGATTTGGTCAGCCCGAGCATACCAGCCTTTGAGGCAGAATAGTTCACCTGCCCAGGATTTCCCATCGACCCGACAACGGACCCGATATTGATGATGCGGCCCCAGCGGGCTTTCATCATGGGGCGCATCACGCCACGGCAAAGCCGCATAGTCGCGGTCAGGTTCACGTCAATGACATTGGCCCATTCTTCATCCGACATCCGCATGAAAAGCTGATCTCGTGTGATGCCGGCATTGTTCACCAGGATACTCACGCCACCCAGGGCCTCAATGGCGGCCTTTGGCAAGGCATCAACCTCATCAGGATCACTCAGATTGCAAGGAAGGACGTGCGCGCGATCTCCAAGTTCTGCTTTCAAAGCCTCCAGCGGATCGACGCGCGTGCCGCTCAACCCAACGGTGGCGCCAGCCCCGTGCAGCACTTTGGCAATGGCCCCACCGATGCCACCCGACGCTCCTGTCACCAGAGCGGTTTTCCCCGTTAAATCGAACATTCTCGTCTTCCTCCTTTATTCTGACATGGCCGCTGCCGCATCGACCACATCTTGGGGGCTGGAAATGGCCCTAGTCCCAACAGATCTGTCTATGCGGCGCACCATGCCCGAGAGCGCTTTGCCCGCGCCCACTTCCCATATCTCAGTGACACCCATGCGGGCCATGTGCTCCACCGACTCGCGCCAGCGCACCGACCCGGTGATCTGCTGGACCAAAAGCTCGCGAATGCGCACGGGGTCCTGCACATCTTCCGCCAAAACATTCGATACGACCGGCACAACCGGCGCCGCCAAATCGACATCTCCCAGCCGCTCCTTCATAACAGTCGCCGCTGGGGCCATCAGTTGACAGTGAAACGGTGCGCTCACAGGCAAAAGCATGGCGCGTTTTGCGCCTCTGTCCTTGGCAAGCTCCACAGCGCGCTCAACGGCTTCTGTGTGACCAGACACAACGACCTGGCCCGGATCATTGTCATTGGCGGCCTGGCAAACCTGCCCCTGCGCCGCTTCATCCGCCACGCCCTGCGCGGCCACAAAATCCAAGCCCAATAAGGCCGCCATGGCCCCAACGCCAACCGGTACGGCCTCTTGCATGGCCAGGCCACGGGCACGCAGCAACCGCGCCGCGTCTGCAACCGTAAACGTGCCCGCGGCGGCCAGCGCTGAATACTCCCCCAAAGAATGCCCTGCCACCATTGAAGCTGCATCAATCGACACACCTTCAGCTTCCAACGCGCGCATAACAGCAAGCGACATGGCCATAAGAGCAGGCTGCGCATTTTGCGTCAGCGTCAGATCCTGCTGATCACCGTCCCAGATCAGCGCGCTCAATTTCTCACCCAGCGCGTCGTCTACTTCATCAAAGACCGCCTTGGACGCGGGATAGGTGTCGGCCAGGTCTTTGCCCATGCCAATGGCCTGTGCCCCCTGCCCCGGAAAAACGAAAGCGCGTGTCATGAGATGCCGTCCCTACGTCTACAGTTTGCGGCCAGATACCGCCTGTTACGGCCCTTCGCAACGGCTCTTACACGCTTGCACGGATTATGTGCGCGCTCGCGCGTTTGTTCTTCATGGGGCTGCCTCTATGTAATTGTCCAACACTAGGGAGCCGACCATGGCACGCGAGAACACGCATACCACCTATGGTTCAGTCACCAAAAGTTTTCACTGGCTGACAGCACTGTTGATCTTTTCGATGATCCCTTTGGGGTTCATTGCAACCGAACTCGCCTATCAGATCAATGACCCATCAACCCCATCCACCGGTGAAGACATCGCGCGCGTGGCCTGGTTGTTCTCATTGCATAAAACGGTCGGCGTTGCGCTCTTTTTCACGGCCTTGTTGCGCATTGCATGGGCGATATCCCAACCCAAACCGAAACTTCTCAATGGTGACAAAACGCTGGAAGCCTGGGCAGCAGTGACCGTGCACTGGATGCTCTACTCATCTCTGGTCATAGTCCCGCTTTCGGGCTGGGTGCATCACGCCGCCACCACAGGCTTTGCTCCGATCTGGTGGCCTTTCGGACAGTCCTTGCCCTTCGTGCCCAAGGATCAGGTGCTCGCCGACCAAACAGCGACGCTGCACATGGTTTCGGTTTTCGTGATGATGGGCTCGCTTGGCCTGCACATCGCGGGCGCCCTAAAACACCATGTCATCGACAAAGACGCCACGCTAAAGCGCATGCTGCCCGGCGTGACCAGCGCAGACGCCCCCACAAAGCAACCGGGTGAAGTGGTGCCAGTCTTTGCAGCCGCGTCGGTTTGGGCCGCCGTCATCTTTGTAGGCAGTGCACTCACCCTGACAGAGGCGCCGGTCGAGACAGAGCTTGCGGAACTGGAGTCAGTTGACAGCCAATGGGCCGTGACGGGTGGCGATCTCACACTGTCGATCACTCAGTTCGGGTCCACCGTCGAGGGCGAGTTCTCTGACTGGACAGCCGCCATTGACTACCTCGAGACCCCAGACAGCGACGGCAAACACGGAAGCGTCACTGTGACAGTCAACATTGCCTCCCTCGAACTCGGTTCTGTGACCAACCAAGCCAAAGATCCTGCATATCTTGATGTTGAAAATCACCCCACGGCCGTGTTTGAGGCCGATATCTTGGCCAAAGACGCGGGCCACGTGGCCCTCGGCACACTGACACTCAAAGGCCAGAGCGTTCCGGTCGAAATGCCCTTTGATCTCGCGCTAGATGGCAACACAGCAACGGCAGCTGGCGCGCTTATCTTGGATCGCCGTGACTTTTTGGTGGGCATGGGCACAACGAACGAAACCAATCTTGGCTTTGCTGTGGAAGTGACGTTCACCCTCCAGGCGACACGGGGCGCCGCTGAAGAAGAGCCTCAAGTAGCGCAAGCCTTTGACGGATGGGCTGTCTCTGAGGGAGAGCTTAACCTCGAGGTCTCTCAGTTCGGCTCCACCGTCAACGGCTCCTTCGCCGACTGGACAGCCGATATCGATTACGAAGAAACACCCGATGACACCGGCAAACATGGCACCGTGGCGGTCACAATCAACGTTGCATCTCTGGCTTTGGGGTCTGTGACCGATCAGGCCAAGGGTGCAGATTACTTTGACCTCGAAAACCACCCCACCGCGCTTTTTGAAGCCGACATTTTGGCGTCTGAGTCGGGCCACGTGGCCGTCGGCTCTCTGACCATCAAAGTCCATAGCTTCCCGTTCCAAATGCCCTTTGATCTCATGCTTGATGGCAACACAGCCCGCGCGTCAGGGAGCTTATCCGTCGACCGCCGCGACTTTTTGATCGGCATGGGTACCACGGATGAGGCAACACTGGGCTTTGGCGTTGCAATATCATTCTCTCTCACCGCCGAACGCGGCGAACCAGCGGCTGTGCCGGTGGAAGACGCCAAGCTTGACCCGCCAGCACACGCGTGGATCGTCGATGCCGGCACCCTAGGAATTTCAGTGAACCAATTCGGCAATGCCGTTCAGGGCTCATTTGCGAAATGGTCCGCGGACATTCGATATGACGATGAGGCCAATGACGCGGAACCTCGGGGACATGTAGAGGTTATGATCGACATCACATCGTTGACCCTGGGATCCGTCACTGATCAAGCCAAAGGTCCTGACTATTTCGATACCGGCGTTCATCCCAACGCCGTGTTTGAGGCAGATATTCTGGCCAGTGAGGGCGGGCATATCGCGTCAGGCACTCTGATGATCAAAGCCCAATCCGTGCCGGTCAGCATGCCCATTGACCTTATCATCGAAGGCGATAAAGCCATTGCCTCAGGCGCTCTTAGGGTGGATCGCCGCGATTTTCTGATCGGCATGGGCACCACGGATGAGGCCACTCTGGGCTTTGCTGTTAGTATCGAATTTGAGGTAACAGCCCTTCGCGCTCAGACACTGACATCAAATCAAAATTAATCCCCTTCACCCAGTGGCGCATAAAAAAGGCCAGCAACAACGGCTGGCCTCGATTTTTGTGTCAAAAGCCTTCGGCCTTTAACCCTGATACATCAGCCAAAGGCGAAAGGCGTGCGTCTTGCGAATTTTGCGGCTCGCGTTACTCAGCTTTTCCCGCTTCGATCGAGATCAGAACTTCAATCTCGTCGCTCACCGCAGGTGCGAACGCGCCAAGATTGAAGTCTGAGCGCAGGATCGTCGTCGTGGCATCAAAACCAGCCCAGGCCTTGCCCGACATCGGGTTCTGACCCGCGTTGTTCATTTTGGCGTCGAGAACCACCTCTTTGGTCACTTCATTCACCGTCAGATCGCCAGTTATTTTTGCGGTGTTGTCCCCTGTGACGTCAATGGACGTAGAGGCAAAAGTGATCAGCTCTGCGTCATCGGCCCCGAAGAAGTCATCACCCATAAAATGCTCAAAGCGCCCTTCCCAACCGGTCAGCATCGACCGCGCCGGCATGGACACTGTGACGGAGGAATTCGTAGGATCACCCTGATCAAACATGATCTCTCCTTCAAAGCCAGAGAACATCCCGTAAGTGGTGGAAAAGCCCAGGTGCTCATATGAGAACACGATTTGGCTGTGGCTTGCATCAAGCGTATACTTTTCAGGCGCAGCGATCGCTGCACCGGCAGACATCAGCAGCGCTGCGGCGATGGAAAGAGATTTCATTGGGGTGCTCCTTTTCAGACAATAAAATGATGATGCAAAGGTAGACACAGGACAGACGCGATCAATTGATCACCCCTCAACAGATTGTGTGTGAAAAGAAACAGGAGCTGATCTTACTTTTCAGGTTTGCGCGTTTACGCGCTCGCCAGAACCGCTTTCAGGATCCGTTGTGCTGAGTGTGCCTGCATGGGCACCGCCATCAGCGTGGCACCCTCTGCATCCCACGCGCGCAATGCACCCGCGTCAAAGCGCAGTTTCTCCATATCCCCAAGCGCACGGGTTTCCAGCACGTAAAAGCCACCCGTTTCATCTCTTTCCAGCACTCGAAAGACCTGCGCGTTTGCGTCAAACTCCAGATGGTACATATCCTGAGGTGCAATAGCCATCAGCACAAAAACAGCGGAACCGCCAAGAAACGCGATGGTTGCCCCAATCTTAACAATGGTGGCTGCAGCATCCGCAGAGGCAAAAGCCCAAAGCCCGACGGCCGTCACAAAAAGGGCGGCTCCAATGCAAAAACAGAAACCGTGCCAGAGCGTGCATGCCGCAAGGCTTGGCACCTCCGCCGACTGGCGCATTTTTGCACGGTGGGCGGCTTGGCGCAGATGGTCAGCACTTGCAGTCAAATCGGACATTGACGCGGTCCCAATTGAAAGATGATCGTTGGATGCAATCAAGCCGCAAAATAAGGGCGGTCGTTGGGCATCAGACTGACAATTCAGCGACTCTCGCAGACGCCTTGTCAAAGTGAGCCAAGCGTCGTATATGCCAGCCTCCTTTCGCTCATTTATTGAACCGCGCAGTCTCTCGTGGACGGGTTGCGAAAGGCAAATGGCCCGCCTTTGAAATGCGCCTTGATAGAAGTGGAGCACACATGCCGCTTTATGAGCATGTTTTTATCTCGCGTCAGGACTTGTCCAACACGCAAGCTGAAGGTCTCGTTGAACATTTTGGCGCAGTCCTCGCTGACAATGGCGGCAAGATCGTCGAAAGCGAGTATTGGGGCATCAAGACGATGGCCTACAAGATCAACAAAAACCGCAAAGGGCATTACGCCTTTCTGAAAACGGACGCCCCGGCACCTGCCATTCAGGAAATGGAGCGCCTGATGCGCCTGCATGACGATGTGATGCGCGTGTTGACGATCAAGGTCGATGAGCACGAAGAAGGTCCGTCAGTCCAAATGCAGAAAAAAGATGATCGCGGTGACCGCCGCGAGCGTCGCTGATCAGCTCTTAGGAAAGGACTAAACCATGGCCGCAAAACCATTTTTCCGCCGCCGTAAGGTCTGCCCCTTCTCAGGCGACAATGCTCCGGCGATTGATTACAAAGACACCAAGCTTTTGCAGCGATACATCTCAGAGCGAGGCAAAATCGTGCCGAGCCGTATCACCGCTGTCTCTGCGAAAAAGCAACGTGAGCTGGCCCGTGCGATCAAACGCGCGCGTTTCCTGGCTCTTTTGCCCTATGCCGTGAAGTAAGGAGAAAGCTAATGCAAGTTATCCTACTTGAACGCGTGGCCAAGCTAGGCCAGATGGGCGAAGTCGTGGATGTGAAGCCCGGCTATGCGCGCAACTATCTTCTGCCGCAGAAAAAGGCGCTCTCGGCGTCTGCTCACAACATCGCGCAGTTTGAGGCCCAGAAAGCGCAGCTGGAAGCACGCAATCTCGAAACCAAGACGGAGGCCGAATCTCTGGCGGACAAGCTTGATGGCGAACAGTTCGTTGTCATTCGTCAGGCCTCTGATTCTGGCGCGCTTTACGGATCTGTCACAACACGCGACGCCGCAGATGCCGCGACAGAGGCGGGATTCAGCCTTGATCGCAAGCAGGTGGCGCTGACTGGTCCGATCAAAGAACTGGGCCTGCATTCCGTCTCAATCTCCCTGCATCCAGAGGTCGAGGCGACAATCACATTGAACGTCGCACGATCCTTGGAAGAAGCCGAACTGCAGGCGTCTGGCAAGACCATTCAGGAACTGGCAGCCGAAGAAGAAGAAGCCGCTGATTTCGAAATTGCAGAGCTGTTTGAAGACATCGGATCTGCCGCTGCGGAAGACGCAGACCTGGCGGAAAGCGTCGAAGAGGTGCTTCCGGAAAGCGACGAGAACAGCGACGAAACCTAAACAGTTCGTCCACAACACAAGGAAGGCCGTGCACCGAAATGCGCGGCCTTTTCTGTGACCACGTCATAACCCGCCTGAAACAGGGACGACGGTATCAAACATGGCCCCGGTCAAACGAATTCCGATAAAATCTCCAAAGCCGCAGCGTGTTGCGTCTTTCCAGCGGCGGCAACAGCGCGTCCGCCCAGATGCGCAGGTCCACCGGACCAATCCGTGACGATCCCCCCGGCCGCTTCGACCACCGCGATCGGCGCCTGGATATCGTAGGCGGCCAAGCCAGCTTCAATGACCAGGTCAATCTGTCCTGCCGCGAGCAGCGCATAGGCGTAGCAGTCCATTCCGTAGCGGGTCAATTTCACCCGGTCTGCAACAGCTTTGAACGCAGCGCCCTCATTGGCAGTCCCCACCTCGGGAAATGTGGTGAACAAAACGGATTGGCTCAGGTCTTGGTTGCCTTTCACACCCAAATCCTGTGTGCCCTGCGGACCCGCCATCACACTGCGCCCCAGCCCGCCTTCAACCCGCTCGCCCACATAAGGCTGGTCAATCATGCCGTATATTTTTAAGGTCTCATCCGACACGGCGATCAACACGCCCCAGGTCGGGGTACCGGACATAAAGCCACGCGTGCCGTCAATCGGATCCAGGACCCAGGTCAAGCCACTCTCACCCTGTGTCGCACCGTATTCTTCGCCAAGTATACCGTCCTGAGGTCGCTTATCCCGAAGGATCGCGCGCATCGCGCGCTCCGCGGCGCGATCCGCCTCTGTCACAGGATCAAATGCATGCGGTTCTTTGTTTTCTGCCAGTAATCCTGCAGATCGAAAGTAAGGTAGTATCGCCCGACGCGCCGCATCCGCCAGAAGATGAGCCGTGTCCACAATACCGTCTGTCTTCACAAAAATAACCCCCGCTTGGTCAAGCAGGGGTCACCCGAGTCATTCTGAGGCCTTTCAAGCGACGTCACTTAAAACCCGTGCCAAATCAAACAAACGCCGTCGCTGATTTTCGGGAATCGAATAGTATGATCGGATCAATTCCAAGGCTTCTTTGTCGCTTAGAATGTCTGCTGGAGCACCCTCACCGGAATGCCCTTCCACCTGGGCCTCCTGATCAAGACCTTCGAAGAAAAACCCAACATTCACGTCAAGCGCGTCCGCGATATCCCAAAGCCGAGACGCGCTTACTCTGTTCGCCCCGGTCTCATACTTCTGGATCTGTTGAAATTTGATGCCAACGCTCTCCGCAAGGTTTTGTTGCGTCATTCCGGCCAGCCACCTTCTGTGCCGAATGCGTTTTCCCACATGAACATCTACATGATGCGCCATATATTTAACTCCCAATTCCTCTTACGCATGCGATTCCGCAAATCACCACCACGATCTTTTACGAAACGCCTGAATAAACACTCTCAGTTCGAGGATACAACCGAGACCGCACTCCTATTTTGTGAGCGCAAGGTACCTACGCACGCGAAATTTTCAAGCAAAACCGTTACCTAAATAGGGGATTATCGCGACGGCATAACAATTCAAGGGTGTAGAAATGAACGCTCGTACAGTGAGGCACGTCATCGCCGCGCGCCATGGTCGTGACAGGCGATTGACACCAGACGCACTATTTGACACGCAATGCCAAGCCCTTAGCCGACATCATTAAAGGCGGACAAGTCCATGCATGCTTTCCAAGTGACACATTTCGGCGCAGCGCCCTCGTTAAAAGTTATCGATAACGTGACGCCCAAAGAAAATGAGGTGAAGGTTAAAATCGAAGCGTGTGGGCTTAACTTTGCCGATCTTTTGATGATCAAAGGCGAATATCAGGACACTCCAGAGCCCCCCTTTACCCTCGGCATGGAGGTCGCGGGCATTGTCGAGAGCGTTGGCCCGAGCGTCAGCAGCCCAACTGTTGGGTCTCGAGTGGCGGTTTTTGGCGGCAGCGGTGGGCTGGCCGAATACGGGGTATTTCCGGCGGACCGATGCGTTCTTCTGTCTGATGACATGCCCTTCACAGACGCGGCCGCCTTTCTGGTGGCCTATGGAACCAGCCACATGGCACTTGACTACAAAGCGCGCTTGCAACCTGGCGAAACCTTGCTCGTTTTGGGTGCTGCCGGCGGCGTTGGTTTGACCGCCGTGGAGATCGGCAAGGTTATGGGCGCCAAAGTCATTGCCTGCGCGCGCGGTCCTGAAAAGCTTGCGGTCGCGCGAAACGCAGGTGCCGATCACCTGATCGACGCCAAGACAGAGGATACTCGGGAGGCCTGCAAATCGTTGGGGGGCGTGGATGTGGTCTACGACCCTGTGGGGGGCGATCAATTCACCAGCGCATTACGAGCTTGCAAACCCGAAGCCCGCATTCTCAGCATCGGCTTTGCAAGCGGAGACGTGCCAAAAGTGCCCGCCAACCATCTGCTCGTAAAGAACATTTCCCTCATCGGATTTTACTGGGGTGGCTATCTGAAGTTCAAACCCGCAGCCCTCACAGACAGCCTGTCGAAGCTCTTTGAGATGTACATAGCCGGTGAGATCAAGCCTCATATCAGCGATATCTTCCCACTGGAGCGCGCAGCTGAGGGCTTAGAGCTCCTAAGAAGCCGCCGATCAACGGGAAAGGTCGTTATTACGATGTGACAAGCATCGGCGATTTGACCGGCGCAAAGCCTTGCCGAAGCATTCCCGCAAGATCTTCAATCAGGCCTTCTTTCCGGTTCGAAACCCCATACATGTTGACCTTTTGCACGCCGAGGTCCGGCAAAACGCCACCTGTGTTCAAAGCTTCCAAATGCGGCGGGACACTGTCAGCCATCAAGGCGCCTACCGCCAAATCAGCACTGACAAGCGCTTCGACAGCACGATCATCTTCTGATTCGACGACGAGCTCCCAATCAATGCCCGCTTGATCCAAGCACCGCATGGCAATCGGCCTGAAAATGCAGAAGCTGCAGAAGGCCAGCCGCAAGGGGCGTTTTTTCCAGGCCTGCCCACCGGGCGCCCCTGTCCAGCGCAGCGGAACCTCAGCCAGGGTTTCCCCACCGGGTCGCAAATCTTCTTCTGTCGTCAGGATTAAGTCTACCTCACCTCGTTCCAGGGATTTGATCAATTTGATCGTGCTCGACGACACAAGCTGCATCTTCACGCGCGGATAAAGCGCATTGAACTGCTTTAAGACCTTTGGCACCACTGGATAGACAATGTCATACGGCGCCCCCAGGGTAATCTCTCCTTCATAGACCTTGTCTGTCAGCCGTCCCACGGCCTCATCGTTCAGATCAACCAGCTTGCGCGCATAGGTCAGCAGCAAATCCCCAGAGGCTGTGGGCGTCAATGTTCGATTGGCCCTCTCAAACAGCTCTACGTCCAAGAGTTCTTCGAGCCGTTTGATCTGCATCGAAACTGCGGATTGCGTGAGATTGAGCGCCGCAGCAGCCCGGGTCACCCCACCCTGCTCGGCAACAGTCACAAAAGATCGCAGCGTCGTCATGTCGAGATTTCTCATTCATCACAATCCTTGATGGTATCGGTCACAAACATTCGTTTCAAAAATCTAACTTCGTGATCCAAATATATCAACATCAAATATGAAACCACGCAAATGCATCACGAAATCGAAAGGAAGACACCATGGCTACAAGATCAACATACCATTCCGTCACCGCCTCCTCTGACAGGCGTCGGTTTTCCCTTATGGATTTCCTGTCGCTGCACCGCCAACGCAGCGCCCTCGCCCGATTGGACGATCGTGCACTCGAAGACATTGGCGTGACCCGTGCGCAAGCGGAAAAAGAAGCTAAAAGCGGTTTCTGGGATGTGCCGGAGCATTGGCTCAAGTAATCGTAAAACTTGAATAAAAGCCCGCTGTTTCCCCAACGTCACCAAAAACAGTCCACAGTTTCCAAAAACCGGGTCCCCTGCGACCCGGTTTCCCTTGAAATACGACCGCACCTTGCCGATATTTAGTGCAAAGCTCATGCATTGAGCTTGTGAGACACAAATTTCGGAGGCTTTGATGGCTGAACTCAACACAATCCGGACGGCAACGGGAGCACGCGCCGCCCAGATTGATGAAGGATTACGTTCCCACATGAACAAGGTCTACGGCACAATGTCCGTAGGCATGTTGCTCACGTTTGCGGCCGCGTGGGCCGTAGGTAACAACGCGGCTTTGATGAGCGTCCTGTTCACGGGCTTCACCCGGTACATCGTGATGTTCGCACCTTTGATCATGGTGTTCGCGTTCAGCGCAGCGATTGGGCGCCTGTCTTCCGCAGCGGCACAGCTTTTCTTCTACGTGTTTGCCGTGGTGATGGGCGTGTCCATCAGCTACATCTTCGTGGTGTTCACCGACTTTTCGATCGCGCAAGTGTTCTTGATCACATCGATCGCATTCGCAGGGCTTTCCATGTGGGGCTACACAACCAAGAAAGACATTTCCGGCTGGGGTAGCTTCTTGATCATGGGCGTTATTGGCCTGATCGTTGCGTCCATAGTGAACATCTTCCTGGGCTCGCCAGCGATTATGTTTGCCGTTTCTGTTCTGGGTGTTCTGATCTTTGCGGGTCTGACAGCCTATGACACGCAGCGTATCAAGAGCGAATACGTGATGTTCGCGCAGCAAGGCGATACAGAGTGGCTTGGAAAGGCCGCCATCATGGGCGCGCTGAGCCTGTATATCAACTTCATCAACATGTTCATTATGTTGCTGAGCTTGTTCGGAAGTCGCGAATAAAGCGAACGCAAACACAAATCCAAAAGGCCAGCTCTGACGCTGGCCTTTTTTATTGCGCGGTTCCACCGCGAGACGCACCCGAAAGGGAGCGGCGAGCATCCTGCGAAAACAAAAAAAGCCGTGCAAAGCACGGCTCTCTTCCAGATCATTATCAAGCCTTACTTGATCTTGCCTTCCTTGTATTCGACATGCTTGCGCGCGACTGGGTCGTATTTCCGAACCGTCATCTTTTCGGTCATCGTCCGCGCATTCTTCTTTGTCACGTAGAAATGTCCCGTGCCAGCGGTCGAGTTCAGGCGAATTTTGATGGTTGTTGGCTTAGCCATGCGTTTCGCTCCTGCACCGGGCCAGGTCTTTGCACCCAAACCCTAAGAATTCCATGAAGCCTGCCTTTTACCCAGGCCCAGTCTCGAGTCAACCGAATTATCAGTTCGAAGACACCCGCGTGGGCCTTTTGTAAAAGTGATGCACACCAATCGTGGCCACACGTGGATAAACTCTCGCCCAATTGGGTGAGACGGCCCGCGTGTGATAATGCGTGGCCCCTTTCGTCAGCGGCCGAGGGGCCCCCTCTACCATGAGATGCGCAATCTTTCCCACGCGCTCAAACGCGCGCGGCTCGTTTATGACTTCTTTGTACCCATCACAAATGTACGTGAACTGGCATTGGTATTTACGGCCAGCGCCCTGATGCACCACACCACAAACCGTATCAGGGAAGTCCGGATTGTCGACGCGGTTCAAGATCACCTCGGCTACCGCAAACTGTCCTTTGACGCTCTCACCCCGTGCTTCAAAATAAAGCGCTTCGGCAAGACACCTCCAATCGTTGCCTTTGGCCTCAACACTCTGCAAAGAAAGCCATTCCGCAGAATACGTGATTTCAATGTCGGGGCGTTTCAGCAATTTCCCCAAATGCTGGTCCGATGCAGCACTTAGAATGCGTTGTTCATCTACAATAAGCTCATCCACCGTCGTCTCTGCAGACGCAGCCAAACTGCCCGCGACCAAGATCGCAAAACCCAAGCGAACCATCAAGTACACCCCCAGACAACACCAACAAAGCCGTGTAAGTACAAGCAATCGCGAACAAATCCGCGAATTTAGATCAAATTTGATACGTCATCGCATGCAAAAGGTCCAGCCCGGCCCCAGCGTCGGATCCCAGCATGGTTAACGGAGCGCCTTTATGCGCTCCGCTCAAACAGGAAAATTTCTTTATTTCAATCCATTACCCATCTTTTCGCACAAAGCGATCTGAGCGGCAGCAAGGCGCGCAACCGGGACACGGAACGGCGAGCACGACACATAGTTGAATTTTGCGGCGCGGCAAAACGCAATCGATTCGGGATTTCCGCCATGTTCGCCGCAAATCGACAGCGTCAGGCCAGGCGTCACCGCGCGGCTGCGCTCTGCCCCAATTGTCAAAAGCTCGCCAACCCCTTCAGTGTCCAGCGAATGGAACGGATCTTCAGGAAAAACGCCCTGTTGGACATAGCTTGACATGAACCGCCCCGCATCATCACGGCTCAGCCCATAGGCCATCTGCGTGAGGTCATTCGTTCCAAAGCTCAAAAACGAAACCTGAGGCGCAATCTCATGAGCTCGCAAGGCCGCCCGCGGCGTTTCCACCATCACGCCCAATTCGAAATCAAAATCCGCTTTTTGCTCTGTGCGCACGGCGGCGGCCACAGCATCAATCCGCGTTTTCACCAATTCCACTTCCCGCTTTGCGCTCACAAGCGGGATCATAATCTCCGGCGAAACGGGATCTCCTTCACGGCTTGCTTCAATGGCTGCCTCAAAAATCGCACGCGCCTGCATGTCATAGATCTCAGGGACAGTGATCCCAAGACGCACCCCACGCATGCCCAGCATGGGATTGTATTCCATCAGGCTCTCGACCCGTCGCGTCACATCGGACAGCGGAAGATCAAGGGCTTCCGCCAGCTCTCTCATCCCCGACCGATCAGTCGGAAGGAACTCATGCAGCGGGGGATCAAACAGACGAATGCACACCGGTTGGCCTTGCATAATGCGAAAGACTTCGATGAAATCGGCTCTCTGCATCGGCAAGAGGATCTCCAACGCCGCCGCGCGATCGTCACTTTCATCGGCAAAGATCATTTCTCGCATCGCGGTCATGCGGTCGGGCTCAAAAAACATGTGCTCTGTGCGGCAAAGACCGATGCCTTGCGCCTTGAACCCACGCGCAAGCTCCGCATCGGCAGGGGTGTCGGCATTGGCGCGCACTTTGATATCGCGCGCATCATCAGCCCAAGCCATCAACGTGTTCAGCGCATCATCATGCGCGGCTTCCAAAAGCGGCGTGTCACCCGCCAGAATGTCGCCACTTGTCCCATCAATCGTGACCAGATCACCGGCTTTCAAAATCCGCCCATCGGGGAAAATCAGCTGCTTGCGCCGAGGCCGGATCTCGATTTCCGACGCCCCTACAACGCACGGCGTCCCAATGCCACGACCTATCACCGCTGCATGGCTCGTCATCCCTCCACGCTCAGTCAACACACCAGCGGCGGCGTGCATCCCGCGGATGTCTTCGGGGCTGGTCTCTTTTCGGACAAGAATGCAGGCTTCTTCACGGGCTTCGCTGGCCTGCGCTTCTTCTGCATCAAACACGATCCGCCCGCTTGCCGCGCCCGGGCTTGCGGCAATCCCGCGGGCCAGAACGTCGCGTTGCGCGTTGGGATCCACCTGTCGGTGCAAAAGTTCGTTCAGCGCCCTGGGTTCAATGCGTAAAAGCGCCTCTTCATGGGAAATGATCTTGTCTTCCGCCAAGGCAACGGCGATCGCGACTGCGGCCCTCGCGGTTCGCGCAACGCGAATGCCATCCAGAAGGAAGAGTTTGCCGTTCTCAATAGTAAACTCCGCCTGCATTTCCTCTCGCAGCCGGTGCCGCATGACACCGGTGTGATCCTTGAGCTCTGCAAAGGCCTCCGGCGCTAACTCTTCCAGCGACGGCCCCCTTGGATCACGCTCGAGGAACAACGCATCCGCGCCTTGGCTCAGCGCTTCGCGTCCTTGGCTTTGGCTCAGATAGCGCCCGGTGATCTTGCGCTCCCCGGTCGAGGAATTGACCAGCTGCATAACGCCAGACCCGCTTTCGCCTTTGCCCAGGCCAAGCGCCATCTGTTGCACAACCAGACCAAGGCCTGCATCAACTGGTGCGCCCTTCGCCTGACGCAAAAGCCGCGCCGTCGTCCCTTCCCAAGCGCGCGCCATGGATCGCAGCACTTCCAGCAACTGCACGCCACGATCCTGGGGGAACGGTTCTTCGGTTTCGTCCTCATAGGCTCTGAGCGCCTGACGCAAGCCTTCGATTGGGTTGTCAGAGACATCTTCGAACATTTCCGGGTCGAGGCGGGCGACATGAATAGCAAAGGCCTGGACACAGCGCAGGTACAGCTCTGCCGAGGCCTCTTCGCCAATCTGATGTGACAGCTCCAGGTGGTTGGCCCCGTTCATACCGATATTCAAAACCGCGCCAGGGCCACCCCAATCCGGGTCTTCCGACGATGGGCGCACGCAGAGCACGGCCCAGTGGGAAAAGGGCGCGAGCAGCGTCTCGGGATACGGCAAATCACCGGCCGCTATGCCCCGAACCGTTTGAAATGAAAGGGCCAATGTCTGCGGCACGGGCAGGTCAAGGCGCACCAAGCGCTGCAGGCATTTGGCGCGTCCACCGTGGGTGGCCGAGGACAATGGCGCATCCGGTGTGATCAGGGTGATATGGTCTTGGTTATGCTGCACCGCAGCACTTTTGCCTTTCAATGACACAAAAGCAACCCTCCTGTGTCATCTTACCGCGACAGTGCGACCTGTGCATGCGTCAGCCATCCAAGCGGCTAAGATCCGCAGCCTGACGGCAAATCTGGCGAATGCGGCTCAGCATATTGAGGCGATTGCGGCGCAGGATATCATTGTCTGAATTGATCTGCACTGCTTCGAAAAACGCGTCAATCGGACCCCGCAGCGCCGCCATAGCGCCCATGGCCGCCTCAAAGTCCTCCGCGAGCACTGCTTTTGAAATCTCCGCCTCTCCGCGATCAAGCGCCTCAAACAGTGTCCTTTCTTCTAAAGCTTCGGCAAACTTGATGTCCGCGCCGTAGGAATACTCAACACCGTCCTTTTCTTCAGCTTGCGTGAGGATATTGTTGGCGCGTTTAAACCCTTGGACAAGATTTTCACCATCGTCTGTGGCCAAAACCGCTTGCAACGCGCGGGCACGGGCCACCACAAGGGCAAGATCATCGTCGCCTTCGAGCGCCAGACAGGCGTCAATTACGTCATGGCTCAGCCCTTGATCGCGCAAATACACCTTAAGACGGTCATGGAAGAACCCCAAGAGATCGTCGATGGCCATATCCGGAGATGTCACAGCGAAGCGGCCCAGATGCGCGCCCGCGACAGCCGTGAGGGAACAGCGAACACGGTTTTCCAGAACCAATCTGATCACGCCAAGCGCTGCGCGGCGCAACGCGAATGGATCCTTCGATCCGGTGGGTTTTTGATCGATCGCCCAAAACCCTGTCAACGTGTCCAGCTTATCTGCCAGCGCCACGGCCACCGAGACGAGACGCGTTGGGACCTCGTCAGAGGGCCCGAGCGGCGAGTAATGCTCTTCACATGCAACGGCCACATCCTCGGACATACCAGCCTCAGACGCATAGTAACGCCCCATCACACCCTGCAACTCGGGAAATTCATTGACCATTTCTGAACTGAGATCCGCTTTGGCCACACGCGCGGCCTCTCCGGCAAGCTCCGGATCGGCTCCCACCACAGGCGCAATTTCTCGTGCCAGTGTTTCCATGCGCGCGACCCGAGCGGCCTGCGTTCCAAGCGTTCGCTCGAAGGTCACGTTTTCAAGCTTTTCAAGCCAAGCGCCCATCCCGTCACGCGCCACGCGCAGGTCGTTTTCCCAAAAGAACTTTGCATCCGACAATCGAGCCGCAAGAACCTTCTGGTTGCCCGCCAGGATCATGGCTCCGTCATCTGCGGTCTCCACATTGGCGACTGTCACAAACCGCTCAATCTGCCCTGCTTCTGGATTGCGCAGGGAAAAGAACTTCTGATGCTCACGCATGGAGCTTTGCAGCACTTCCGGAGGCAGGCCCAGAAACGCCTCTTCGATCTCCCCCATGAGCGGCACCGGCCATTCCACCAGACCGCTCACTTCCGCCAAAAGCCCTGCATCCGGCACAACCTCCAGCCGCGCAGACTGGGCAAGGCTCTCAGCCGCTGTCTCAATGGCCTCTGCTCGCTCTTTCGGGTTCAACACGACCTTGCGCCGGAAAAGCTCCGCCTCATACTCCGAGAAACTGCCCACGGCAAAACGCCCCGGCGCCATGAACCGATGGCCTTCGGTCGTGTCCCCTGCGGCGATCCCGTCGATGTCGAGCGCCACAACACGCGCCGTATCGCCCTCAGTCAGGATGCACAGGATCGATTGCAACGGTCGCACCCATCGCAAACTGCCTGCGCCCCAACGCATGGATTTGGGCCATGGAAAATTGCGCACCACACTCTCAAGAACCTCGGCCACGATCACATCAGCGCTGCGCCCGGGCTTTGTGATCTTGGCAAAGTAGACCTGGCCCTTTTTCTCATCCCGCAGCTGAAGATCCTCACGCGCAACACCGGCACCGCGCAAAAACCCTTCGATCGCCTTTTCGGGCGCATCAGCACGCGGCCCCTTGCGCTCCTCCACACCGGTGGGGCTTTGGGCATCCACCCCTTCGACGGCCAAAGCCAGGCGCCTGGGCGTGGCATAGGCATGCGCCTCACCGAATGTCAGCCCCGCCTCACGCAGCCCGCCTGTGACCCGATCGCGCAAATCCTCCGAGGCGCGGCGCTGCATCCGCGCCGGGATTTCTTCTGAGAAAAGCTCGATCAACAGGTCAGGCATGGTTCACTTTCAAAATCCAACAATCGTCTGAATGACGAACGCGTTTGCGATATCGACAAAAAATGCCGACACCAAGGGCAAAACGACGAACGCCATAGGGGACGGGCCATATCGTTTGGTCACAGCGGTCATGTTTGCAATCGCCGTGGGTGTCGCACCCAAGGCAAACCCGCCAAAACCAGCCGCCAGAACAGCCGCCCGATATCCTCGCCCCAAAACGGGAAACAGCACATAGACCACAAAGATCACCGCGAAGATGGTTTGCGCTGCAAGTATCGTCGTCAAAGGAAGGCCCAAACCGGCCAGAGCAGAAAAATCCAAGGTCATCAAAGAGATGGCCAGAAAAACGCCCAGGGTGAATTCAGACACGACAGCCAGTGTTGGAGATCGCGCGATCGGCGGGTCATTGGGCATCAGCGCACTTAACGCGTTACCGATGACAATGCCCACGATCAGGCAGGGCACAAACAGAGGCAATCTCAGGCCTGTTTCCTCAATCAGTTGAGAGAGGAAAAAGCCACCGATCACACAGAGGTTGAGCACCAAGACCACCCGCATAAGGGTGATATGCGTGATAAGACCTGGTGCCGTGCTCTCGTCATTGGGCAAACCGACCGTATGATCTTCGTCCGGGCGGTCCGGGGCCAGGCTGTCACGTGCCACAAGGTATTTGGCGATCGGTCCGCCAATCAAAGCCGCAAGGATCAAGCCAATCGTGGCCACCGCCACCCCAAGCTCTGCCGCCCCATCCATACCGGTAACCGCAGCCACTTCGGGAGACCAGGCAATGGCCGTCCCATGACCACCTATGAGCGCGGCCGACCCGAAAAGCACGCCACTTTGTGGCGGAAACCCAAAGACCGTCGCGCCAAAAACGCCGACAACATTCTGCGCGACGATCAACGTAATCGTCAAAATTAACAACAAAAGCAGAGGTTTGCCACCAGCCAGAAGGTCAGAGACCCGCGCACTGAGCCCGATTGATGCAAAAAACAGGACGAGAAAGATATCGCGACCTTGCGTTTCAAAGGACAGATCGATCTGGAGCGCTGATGACACGCCCCAAAACACAAATGCCGCCAGCAATCCGCCCGTGACGGGTTCGGGAATGTTGAAATCTCCCAACACTGCAAACTGGCGGGTCAAAAATGACCCTGTCAGAAACACCGCGATGCCCATCGTGATGGTCAGAAATTCGGGCATCACAAACGCCTGGGGCATGTCATTACCTCTCGGGCGGGGCAGGACAATCTTCCGGGACGGGCTGGCCGTCAAACACCACCTCACCACAGCGGTTTATCTGATGCCAGACAAAGCCTCGACCGTCCTCAAAAATGGCGACGATGCGGTCGATGCCGTAGATCACATCGCGCTGTCCCAGATACGCGTGCGCGGTCCCGTCAGACAATCCTGCGCCCACCTCACCGGCATCAAAACACTCAAACCAACCGGGCGCTTCCAAAGGAACCGCGTCCTCATAGGGCTCATAGGTTTCGACAAGCGTTTCTTTACTCAAAGACGTGGTGAAACAGGCGCGATACCGAATGGGCGAACTGTTGGCGTCGATGCCCTCAAAACCATTGTAGAGAATGGGCTCGGCCTCCCCGGAGACCAAGGACGTCAGTTGAACGTCATCTTCGCCCGTGGGTCGCACCTCTTCATAGAAATGGTAAACCTGCAGGTAGTAGAGCGCCACGCCCGCAATCAGCGCCGAGCCGACAATCAAAATGGACAAAAACTTCCCCATTAGCTCGCTACCATCAGTCTAACTTTTCGCAGATTTAGAAGGCCGGTTATCACGTGTCTCCTCCCACTAGCTCTTGCCATAGCTCATGCGATAAGGGCCCGATTTTCGGATCGCGTCGCATTAGTGAAATAGAGTCGAAATCTCTATCTGACAGACGGCCAATGGCATCTGGCACGGCCGCCAGAGTTCCAGCAGCCCGAGTCCTTGGGTTATCCATCCACCCAAAGAAACGCAACACGCCACCATTTAACTTTATCTCGTCGACGATACCTTGGAACCAACCCAGAAAAGAAAGTGGGTATTCAACCGTTAACTCAAGAGATCGTCCGTCGCCCACAAGGTCGGTCAGAGTGGGTTTATGTCCTTTCAACGTCTCGCGAAACACAATGTCCAGATACGCAAGACCTGCAGGCTCTTTGAGACCTCTTGATGGCTGATCAGACTCTTCAGTTTCAAAGTCCACAGTTTCGCAAACGAATGGGCCTCGGGAACAGTGCATTCTACAGTCAAATTGAGGCACCGCTTCCGGCTGTCTGTGATCAACGGATATGCTGCTTCTTAAATTCTCAGCTGAAAACTCCGCATGAACGACGATCTGCTTCACGGCGCAAACCCACCAGCATCCGTGCGCACATAGGCATCTGCGCATTGTTTGGCGAGCGCGCGCACGCGACCGATATAGGCCTGACGTTCTGTGACCGAGATTACGCCGCGGGCATCGAGCAAATTGAAGATATGGCTGGCCTTAATGCATTGGTCATAGGCAGGATGCGCCATGATAATGCGCTTTCCCGTCTTCGGATCATCGTCGGGCACGGACAAAAGCGCCTCACATGCGGCTTCCGCCTCTTCGAAATGGCGCAGCAAGACGTCTGTATTGGCCGCATCGAAATTGTGGCGGCTGTATTCCTCTTCCGTCTGGCGAAACACATCCCCATAAAGCAGCGCGATAGGCGCGTCGGGATCGTTGAACGGCATCTCCATGACGTGATCCACACCCAAAACGTACATTGCAAGCCGCTCCAGCCCGTAGGTGAGCTCTCCGGAAACAGGACGGCAATCATGCCCGCCCACCTGCTGGAAATAGGTGAATTTGCTCACTTCCATCCCATCGCACCAGACCTCCCACCCCAGGCCCCAGGCCCCGAGCGGCGGGCTTTCCCAGTCATCTTCGACAAAGCGGATGTCATGCAGCCCCATGTCGATGCCAATCGCTTTGAGCGAGCCAAGATAGAGATCCTGAAGATCCGGCGGGCTGGGCTTTATCAGGACCTGGTACTGATAATAATGCTGAAGACGGTTGGGGTTTTCCCCGTAGCGCCCATCAGTGGGACGACGAGACGGCTGCACATAGGCGGCCGCCCAGGCCCGCGATCCCAGCGACCGCAGCGTGGTCGCCGGATGGAACGTGCCCGCGCCAACCTCCATGTCATAGGGTTGCATAATGGCGCATCCCTGGCTCGCCCAATAGCTTTGCAAACTCAGGATGATCTCCTGAAAACTGCGTGGCTTTTCCGGCATTTCAGACATCTCACCTTCCACCTTGTCGCGCATTCTGTCCAAGGCGTCAGAGGCCCGGCCTTATGCGCCCAAACTCCTACGGTGCACGGGTCAAAGGGTCAATCAAAGAGGCACGCAAATTTCGGGTGCACCCAGACATCAACCTGTTAGAGTTGGGCCATGTTCCAGTGACTCACCAAGAGGAAGACCTTTTTGCCATGACGCACTCACTCCTACCTTTGCTTTTAGGCCTCTTGGTGATTGCGACTGCCTCGGATGCGACAGCCCAGTCAGGGCCACGCATTTTGCCAGACACGCAAGAGGCCCTCACTGAGGAAACCCAGTTTGATGCGCGTCAAGCTGAGTCGCAGCTGAACACCGAAGAACGCATGGAAATACAGCGAAAGCTGCAAGAGGCCGGGTTCTATCCCGGGGCGATCGACGCGTCATTTGGGCCAGGCACCAGAGCGGGCATTCGCGCCTGGCAATCGAGTTTTGGATTTGAAGCGACGGGTGTTTTGACATCTCGCCAACGCGCAGAGCTGATCAATCAGTTCGCAGTCGATCTGGAGGATCTCGATGTTCGGACGCTGCAGGATGACACCTCTGGCATTCAGATCAAAGTGCCGCTCGCGGCTGTTGAGTTCGGACGGTATGAGGCCCCATTCGTGTTTTTTGAAGGCACAGGCGAGGTGCCTAAGGCGCGGATGCTCTTGATCAGTCAGCCCGGCGATCGCAACAAACTGATTGCGCTATATGACATTATGCAAACGCTAGAAATTGTGCCCGAAGAGGGGGAGCGCGCGATCGAGGGCGACGGGTTCACGCTGCGCGGGCAGAACAGCACGTTCACGTCGCATTCGCAGGCCTGGGTCCGGAATGGGGAGATCAAAGGGTTTACTCTGATCTGGCCCACTGGCGATGAAGACCGCCGTCGCACCCTGCTCAGCGAGATCCAGGGCAGCTTTCAACGCGTGCCCGGCGTGCTGCGTTCGACGCAAAAGGATGCGCAATCGCAAAGTGTGGATCTGGTGTCCGGGCTGGAGATTCGCCGGCCCAAACTGTCGAGGTCGGGGTTTTTCGTCGACACGTCGGGAACCGTCATAACGGCACTTGAGGCCGTCCAGGGCTGCGAACGCGTCACGATTGACGAAGATTACGCCGCCAATGTGGTGGCGATTGACGACAAGATTGGCATCGCGGTGTTGCGGCCTCAAACACCACTCGCGCCCAATTCTGTCGCGGCATTTCAACTTGTCTCTCCGCAGTTGAAATCCGACATCGCGGTGGCGGGCTTTTCCTATGGTGGTGTGCTCGGGTCGCCGACATTGACATTTGGACAATTGGCGGACGTGCGCGGATTGGACGGCGACACTCAGCTCAAACGCTTGGCGCTTGCCCCGCTTGAGGGCGACGCAGGCGGACCTATCGTGGATGGGTTTGGTGCGGTCGTGGGTATGCTTTTGCCGAACGATACTGAGGGGCGGCAATTGCCAGAAGGCGTGAGCTTTGCAGCGAATTCAGACGCTCTGACACGCGTCCTGGAACAGGCCGGTGTGTTCCCGCAGGCATCCGCGGCGAGCGTGCCAGTCCCTCCGGAAACGCTGTCCCGGATGGCCACAGGGATCACTGTTCTGGTCAGCTGTTGGGATTAACCCGGCGCTCGTCGCTCCCTTTCGGGCGCGCCTCGCAAAACCTCGAACAAAAAACGGCGGGTCAGATACCCGCCGTTTCTCTTTGGATGCTACATCGCGTTACTTGCTTTGCTCTGCCATCTTGGCGGAGGCCGCATCGCCCACATTGTCCACACCACGCTCTTCAAGAAGCGTCGTAAGCCAATTCGGATCCATTTCGGGAACGGAGCTGAGCAACAGATCCGTGTAAGGATGATGCGGCGGCTTGAACATGTCGTCCTTGGGTCCTTGCTCTACCACTTTGCCGTATTGCATCACCACCACTTCATCCGCGATCGAACGCACTGTCGCAAGGTCATGGGTGATGAACATGTAGGCCAGCTTCAGTTCATTCTGCAGCTTGTCCAGCAAGCGCAGGATACCCTCGGCCACAAGCTGATCCAGGGCTGATGTCACCTCGTCACAGACAATGAAGGTAGGCTCGGCGGCAAGCGCACGGGCGATACCGATCCGCTGTTTCTGACCACCGGAAAGCTCAGGCGGATATCGATTGTAGAACTTGGATGGATCAAGTTCGATCAGGTCGAGCAATTCATCCACACGGTTCTTCAGCGCAGCGCCTGTCAGGCCGGAATAGAACTGAGCCGGTCTGCCAATGATCTCAGAGATCTTCACCTTTGGGTTCAGTGCGGTATCGGCCATCTGGTAAATCATCTGGCATTGCCGCAGCTGCTCTCGAGGCCGTTTTCGGTAATCTGGTTCAAACGGCTCACCGCGGAACAGGATCTCACCTTTAGAAGGCGGCAGAAGACCAGTGATACAGCGCGCCGTGGTCGATTTGCCCGACCCAGACTCACCCACCACGGCGACAGTCATGCCCTCGTAGATATCAAACGAGACATCATCGAGAACCTTAGCGCCGCCGGTATAGGACGCATCCACGTTCTTGACCGAAATCAAAGGCACACCGTCTTTGGGGCGATACCGCTGCGGGCTGGTGAAATCGCGCACGGCCCAAAGCGACTTGGTGTAGTCTTCTTTGGGATTGTTGAGCATCTCTTCGGTAGGGGCTTGCTCTACCTCGTTGCCCTTGAGCAGCACTTTGATCGTGTCGGCCATCTGGGCCACAACCGCGAGGTCGTGGGTGATGTAAAGCGCAGCCGTGTTGAACTGCTCCACAATATCACGGATCGCGGCCAAGACCTCGATCTGCGTGGTCACGTCCAAAGCGGTGGTCGGTTCATCAAAGATGATGAGGTCCGGCCGACACGACATGGCCATCGCCGTCATTGCACGCTGCAACTGACCGCCCGACACCTGGTGCGGATAGCGAAAACCGATCTCATCAGGGTTCGGCAGGCGCAGACGGCGGTAGAGTTCTACACCGTCTTCTTGGGCCTCTACCCGCTTCTTGATGCGGTATTGAAGCGGGGCCTCGGTATGCTGGTCAATCAGCTTGTGCGCCGGGTTGAACGACGCCGCCGCTGATTGCGCGACATAGGCGATACGAGAGCCGCGCAAAGCGCGACGCTCCCCTTCCGACGCGGTGGTCAACTCCATTCCGTCAAACTCAATCGAGGAGTCATCGGTGATGCGCGTTCCGTCGCGAGCATAGCCCATGGCGGCCGCGCCGATCGTGGATTTGCCCGCACCGGATTCTCCGATTAGACCCATCACTTCACCACGGTGGAGGGTCAGATCGACACCCTTAATGATGTCGATCCAAGTTTCATCTGTGTAACCTTGGATCTTCAGATCCCTGATTTTCAGAAGGACTTCTTTCTTTTGCTCAGCCATGGATCATTGCTCCTTTAGGCCTGAGGACCGGAACAGCATCCAGTCGACGACGAAGTTGACCGCAATCGTCAGCAGGGCAATCGCCGCAGCCGGGATAAGCGGTGTTGGGTCACCAAACGAGATGAGGGTCGCGTTTTCCCGTACCATCGATCCCCAGTCCGCCGTGGAGTTGGGCAGAATCTCGCGACGGATGAGGTACCAGTTGCCCTCACCGCGCAGCTTGGCCGCTTCGATATAGTCCATCACGACCACGTTGCCCGCGACCGCCCTGGTCAGGCGGAAGACCCGAGGCGAGTAGATCACCGCAACAACGAGGATCAGGATGACTTCGGAGGCATCAAAGATGGTCGTACCGGCCGCCGCAAAGGCGAGGCCCGCACCGATCATCACAGCCGCACCGATGACCCATCCCATGGCCCCTTCTGCTGCCGCCGCAAGGAACAAAAGCCCCACGATGATGGCAAAGCCAAAGAGCAGGTAGAAGCTGGTCGATGGGCTGGCCAGAGAGCCGCCGAAGATCGACAGCATCAGCAAGGCGAAGATCAGCGATGGGATCGACATGATCACATCCGCTGTCCGGCCCATGGCCTGGTCAAACATGCCGCCCTTTGTGGCCGCCAGGAGACCCGCCATCGCGCCCAGAATGAACGCGAGCGTTGTGCCAAGAAGGGCCAGCGTCACCGTGTTCCGCGCGCCGTAGATGACGCGACTGAACATGTCACGACCCAGCTGGTCCGCGCCCAGCAACAGGCTTTCATCCCGAGGTGCAAAGGCCGAGGAAATCACCTCTGCCTCTCCATACGGTGCGATGAGTGGCGCATAGATCGCCATGATCGAGACCACGAAGATCACGAACATACCGAAGGCCGCGGTCAAGGGAGCTGTGCGCAATTCTTTGGCAAAGTCAGGCGACATAGGCGCAAGGATCAAAGCGAGGACCACGAGGGTGATGAACACCTCTGTGACGCCCCAGCCAAGATATGCCGAGGCAAACGCCAGCAGGGCAAAAACACCCATGACCGGAAGCATCATGCCGCCCCGCAGGAACGCGCCCGCGTCGCCATCGGCCATTTGCACAAGGAATTCCTTGAAACCGAAAGACACCGCAGCGGCCCCTGCCAAAAGCGCGGCCCCAATAGCGACAGATCTCAGCGCCGCGTCGCCGCCCACGATGAACAGGATCATCGAGATCATGAACAGTGAGAAAGTCAGCATGAATGCTGTACGCTGGTTGAAATAAGCAGACGCTAGGAAGCACACCGTCAGAAAGACGAAGTATATTAGTACAAACATTTCGCGATCCCCTTACTTCGGATGCCGCAAACGCGGGTTAGTGAGGATTGCGCCAACATCCGCTGCCAGATTGAGCAAGATGAAGGTCGCCGCGAAGATGAGACAGCAGGCCTGAACCACCGGGAAGTCCCGTTTGGCCACTGAGTCCACGAGGGCCTGTCCGATACCTGGATAGACGAACACCACCTCCACGAGGACCACGCCAGTGATCAGGTAGGCGAGGTTCAGCGCGACCACGTTGATGATCGGCGCCCAGGCATTGGGAAGCGCGTGTTTCACAATCACCTTCCAGGGTGGTGTGCCTTTCAGGCGCGCCATCTCGATATAGGGTGATGCGAGCAGGTTGATGATCGCCGCTCGGGTCATGCGCATCATGTGCGCCATCACCACCAAGACCAAGGTCAGGGCCGGTAGGAACGTGCGCTCAAGAAGCTCAAGGAACGTCATGTTATCGCTCAAGCTCGAAATCGCCGGGAACATCTGCCACTTCACCGCGAAGTAAAGGATCAGGATGTAGCCCAGGAAGAACTCGGGCGACGAGATAAAGGAGAGTGTCACAACGTTGGCTGCGCGGTCAAAGATTGTGTTGCGCAGCAAAGCCACCAAAACACCCAGAATGATGGAGATTGGAACCGCGATCACGGCCGCGTAGGCCGCGAGGAAGAGCGTGTTCATGAAGCGTGTGCCGATCGTCTCAACAACCGGAGCCCCAGTCACGATAGAGGTGCCGAAATCAAGCAAAACAGCACCGCTTAGCCAGTCCAAATACCGCACAACAGCGGGTTTGTTTAACCCCATCTGTTCGCGCAGAGCGGCGAGGTTTTCTTCTGTGGCGCCTTGCCCCAGCACCGCTTGCGCGATGTCACCGGGAAGCAATTCCACCATGAAGAAGATAATGATGGATATGACCAGCAAGATGATCAAACCCAAGCCGAGCCGTTTTCCAACGAGCCCTAAGATGTCTCCCATGTGTCCCTCCTTTGTGTATCACCCGAACATCACACGGGTCCCACGGATGGTTGTTGTGCTTGGTGGAACATGTTTGGATCTGCGCCCAAACGCGCCCCCACCTCGCGATTTGGTCCGCCCCATTTTGCACGTCGGTGTTACGTCGGTGCCTGTTGAGGCAAACGAAAAGCCCCGGCGCCTTGGCGCCGGGGCAATTTGGTTTAGCCTTCGAACCACCAGCGGCTTGCTGCGCGGGCGCCATCCATGGCCCAGCTTGCAGCCAATTGGCCGGTATGACGGACGTTTTTGCGGCGTGCATAAACGAAGTTCGGGAAGTAAGGCAGGATGGTTCCGCCATCGTCACGGGAGATCTGGCCCATTTCGGTGTACATCTCCGCGCGCTTCGCGTCGTCGAGTTCCGCTTTCGCCATTCCCAGAAGCTCGTTAAAGCGCGCATTCTGCCAGCGGCTTTCATTCCAAGGCGCATCGTCCTTATAAGCCAAGGTGTACATAACATCCGGCGTCGGACGCGCACCCCATGTGACCATGACGAACGGTTTTGTCAGCCACACATCGGACCAATAGCCATCGTTGGGCTCACGCACCACGTTGACCTTGATACCTGCGGCTTTGGCGTGCTCTGAGAAGAGAACAGCCGCATCGACCGCACCAGTTGTTATGGAATCAGCCGTCGAGAAGTTAACCTCGAGGTTCTCCATACCAGCCTTTTTGAGCAACGATTTCGCCTGATCAGGATCATACGGACGCTGTTCAATCGAGTCTGGGAAGTACGGCATCGCGGGTGAGTGATGGAAGTCGTTACCGACAGTGGCCGCGCCGAAGGTGATCTTTTCGACCAGATCCTCACGGTTGATTGCGAATTTCAGAGCGTTTCGTACATCGACATTGTCGAACGGTGCCGTATCGCAATGCATCGGCATCGTGATCGCCTGCGCAGAAGAGACGTTGTCGATCTCAACGTTCGGATCACGGGCCAGAAGCGCCATGGTTTTGTTTTCGATCAAGCTGACAGAGTCCGCATCGCCTGTCAGCAGAGCTGTCTGACGCGCGTTCGGGTCATTGATGATCGTGAACACCACTTCGTCGAAGTAGGCGCCTTCACCATGCCAGTCGTCGTGACGCACAAGACGTGAACCAACACCGAATTCGTTTTCTACCAGACGGTATGGGCCACAGCCGTCACCGGATGCCCAGTCAATAGAGCCATCGGCCTGCGCTTTCAGGATCGGCAGGTGATAGTCCGGCATGATCCAAGGCAAGTCCGCGTTTGGCGATTTGAGCTTGAACGTCACGGAATCGCCATTGTCGATGATCTCCTCGACACCATCCAACAACGCTTTGGCCGCCGATTTGCTATCTTCGCCACGGTGGTGGTTCATGGACGCGACAACGTCTGCACCCGTCACCTTGCCTCCGCTGTGGAACGTGGCGTTCGAGTTCAACTTGAACGTCCACTCTTTCGCATCAGGCGTCGCTTCCCACTCAGATGCAACATCCGGCCCAAGTGTCTGGTCGGGGTTGATCATAGTCAGATACGCGCGGTGCGTGTGCGTCAGAGCAATGGAGCCGAACGACAGATATGTGCCCGGATCATGCGTGTCAGACGTGTTGCCATCGTGCTGTGCGATACGGAATGTGCCGCCGTTGGACGGCGCTGCTTTCGCAGTGGTCGTCCATAGGCCCGTTGCGGTCGTGGATGTAAGGCCCGCCGCCATGGAATAGTGCATGAAGGAACGGCGTGAGATTTTGCCCTGACGAGCAGCCTCTGCCAACCGATCCAGCATCGCTTGATCTTTTGTCATTTTATAGTGTCTCCCTGGTCACTTTTTACGTTTTTATGTCCCCCGCCTTCGCGGAAGGTGTTTTGAAGCCTGTCCCGGATTGACTGGTTGGGATGGCCCGTTCGCGACATGTCGTTAACAAATCACGAAACTTTTTATCCATCTACCCCCTTCCCACCCAAAACATTACTTTTTTGGCGTAAAGTACGGGAATTTCGGCAATCCTCAGGACGCAGGCACCCCGCACCTCTGGTTGACGTAGGGTTATGTACAGAAAAATGTGCCAAAAACGACATCCGAGTCGCGCATCAGGGCTTACGCCGTCTAAAGCGTCCCGTCATTCACCTGAGATATCATATACAGTCGGGACACGCGCAACGCGCATATCTTGCACTGCGTTACGTCAAAACGGAGATTCAGGATTGTGGCGTAACGCTTTAGTTTCGGCGCGTCCTGAGTTTGGCAAAATACTCAACACGCTTTTTTAGCTCTCGTTCAAAGCCGCGATCCGGCGGTTGATAAAGCACGGGGCGTTTCATGCCCTCGGGAAAATAGTCTTGACCGGAAAACCCATCTTCAGCGTCGTGATCATAGTCGTAGCCCGCGCCATATCCTTGATCTTTCATCAACTGGGTTGGCGCATTGAGGATGTGTTTAGGCGGTGGCGTGCTGCCCGTGCGTTTCGCCTCGGACCGCGCACTCTTGTAGGCAACATAAGCCGCATTCGATTTGGGTGCGAGCGCGAGATAAAGCACCGCTTGCGCCAACGCCAGCTCGCCTTCGGGGCTGCCCAGCCTTTCGTAGACTTCCCATGCATGCAGGCAATGCGCCTGCGCGTGCGGATCGGCCAGCCCGATATCTTCCACCGCCATCCGCGTGATGCGCCGCGCCAGATACCGCGGGTCTTCACCCCCTTCCAACATTCGCGCCAGCCAGTAAACAGCCGCATCGGGGTCGGAGCCGCGCACGGATTTATGCAGCGCTGAGATCAGATTGTAGTGTTCGTCGCCCGACTTGTCGTATTTGGCCGCGCGCCGCATCAGGCGCTGGCGCAGCCCGATCTCGTCCAGTTTGCCCTCAACCGACCAGGCCGCGACCTGTTCAATGAGGTTAAGAAGCGCCCGGCCATCGCCATCGGCCATTTCCAAAAGCGTCTCCCGGGCCAACCCATCGAGCGGCAGTTTGATACCGAGCTCGGTCTCGGCCCGCTGCGCCAGCAACTCAAGATCCGTCAGGTCTAACCGTTCCAGCACCAGGACCTGAGCCCGGCTGAGCACGGCGGCGTTGAGTTCAAAACTGGGATTTTCCGTGGTGGCGCCCACCAGCAGGATGGTGCCGTCTTCCATATAGGGCAGAAACCCGTCTTGCTGCGCTTTGTTGAAGCGATGGATCTCATCGACAAAAAGCAAGGTGCCCTGACCGTTCGTGCGCCTCAGCCGCGCTTGTTCGAAGACTTTGCGCAACTCGGGCACGCCGGTGAAAATCGCGCTGATCTGGACAAAATGCAGATCCGTCGCATCCGCCAAGAGCCGCGCGATGGTGGTTTTGCCGACACCTGGCGGCCCCCAGAAAATGATAGAACCGAGCGATTTGGACGCGAGCATCACGCCCAGCGGCGCGTCCGGCCCCAGCACCTGGGACTGTCCCACCACCTGATCGAGCGTCTTGGGGCGCAGCCTGTCGGCCAAAGGGCGCGGCGCTGTGTCCGGCAGCGCATCGGGGGTGCTGTCAAAAAGATCCGCCATCCTTTAGAGCCGGAAATTCATGGTCAGACGCCGCGCGCCGCGCTGCACATCCAGCTCAAGCCGCCTGCTCACGGCCTCAAGCAAAGCTTCGGCGGCGACGGCATCTGTCACCGGGACTTCATTGATGACACGCAGGACATCCCCAGGGCGCAGCCCGGCACGTCTGCCGACTGGGCCTGGATCATCGATCACAGCACCGCTGACCGAGAGATTGAGACCGTATTCCGAAAGTGTCACGGGGTTGACCGTCGACATTTTCAGCCCCGGAATGGCAGATCCCTCCCCCGTCACTGTCTGAGCCCTTGCAGGCACGTCGGGCGGGGCGATCATGGGCACGCGCGTGGTCACTTCGCGGCCGTCGCGCATATGCGTGACCACCGCATCTTTTCCGATCCCACTCACCGACATCCGGTAGATCATTTCGGGTGGGGTGTTCACCTCTTGGCCGTCGACCGCAATCACCACATCGCCGGGCCGAAACCCGGCGGTCAAAAAGGCGCTGAGGGGATGCAGCTGAGAGATCACCACGCCGCCCGGGCGATCGAGGCCAAAGCCTTCGGCCATATCCGCGGTCAGGGTTTGCCCGTCGATCCCGGCCCAGGGCCGCGCGAACTGCGCTTTGCCGGCGCGCGCCTGGGTGACGAATTGGTCCACCAGGGCCGAGGGAATGGCGAAGCCGATGCCGTTTGATCCGCCAGACCGGCTGAGAATGGCGGTGTTGATACCGATGAGCGCCCCATTCATATCCACGAGCGCCCCTCCGGAATTGCCCGGATTTATCGGCGCGTCGGTCTGGATGAAATAGCCGCGCAGATTGCCCGTGGCGGTGCCCGAGCGCGCCAGCCCCGAGACAATGCCGCTGCTGACGGTTTGGCCCACGCCGAACGGATTGCCGATGGCCAAAACCAGCTCTCCCACTTGCACCGTGTCACTGTTGCGCAGCGGCAGGGCGGGCATGGTTGGCGCGTCTTCCATCTGCAAAACCGCCAAATCGCTTTCCTGATCCGAAAGCAGCACGCGCGCCGAAAACTCACGCCGGTCATTCAGGACCACACGAATATCACTGGCCCCACCCACAACATGGTGGTTCGACACCACGATCCCGTCCTCGCCGAGGATCACGCCTGAGCCCAATGAGTTCTCAACCCGCTGGCGTGGCGTGCCGAAATCGCGGAAGAGGCCCTGAAAGAACGGATCATCCGCGAAGGGGCTGCGGACATCCACAATGCGGCGGGCGTAGATGTTCACCACTGCCGGTGCTGCGGCCTCCACTACCGGGACAAAGCCCATGGAAATCTCTGCCTGGCTTTCCGGCACGCGCATCTCAGCTTTCGCGAACGGGGCTGCAAAAATCAAAGTCAGCAGAAGCAAAAACCGCATGGGGCAGACTTTCAAGGTTCCTTGAAGTAAAGGTAGCAACCCACGCTCAGCTCGCAACCCCAGCATCCACGTGAATGACCGTTGGGCGATCCGCCTCAAAGGCGTTGAGCACGGCGCTGACCACCTCGTCAATGCTTTGCGGCGTTGTTGCCAGAGCCCCATAGGCGTGCCCAAGTGCTGCGAAATCCGGGTTTTGCGCGATCACGGCATTGGGTGCGATCTGCGCGTGGACCATACTGTCTTCGATTTCTTTGAGTTTGCCATTGTCCCACACCAGGATTGGCAGCGCGAGGCCAAGCTCCACCGCCGCGCCCAGCTCTTGCACCGTGTACTGAAACCCGTAATCGCCCGCGATGCAGAGCGTGGGCTTGCCCCGCCGCGCAACCGCCCCGCCGATGGAGGCCGGCAGCGCGTAACCCAGCGTGCCAAACCCGGTCGGGTGATGCCAATGCCCGGCGCGCGGCATGTCCCAGACCTCCTTGGCAACATAGGCAAACTGCGTCATGTCGGAATAGTACATGGTGTCTTTGGGCAAGGCTGCAGCCAGAGCGTCGCAGACCGGCACGATGCCGGGCCGCTCTGCATCTGTTTCCGCCTTGAACCGCGCCTTTGCGCGGTCAATTTCAGCTGCGTTCCATTTTGCGTCCGTTGCAGACAAACGCGCATTCAATTCCGACAAGAAGGCCAAGGCATCAGATCGCACCGTGATATCCGCGCGATGGAGATCCGAGAGCACTTCGGGGTCGATATCCACGCGGATCATGGGGCAAGTATGGCCCAGATCGGTGCGCCACAGATCACATTCAGAAAGCTCGCAGCCGATCACGACGACAAGATCCGCCTGCGCGATGACGCCCGCGCTGTCCGGTCGGCCAAGATAGCAGCCATAATTCAGCGGCTCCTCGCGTGGCAGGAGCCCACAGCCTGCGTAGCTGGTGAAGACCGCAGCGCCCGAAGACGCAACCAATGCCCGGCTGGCCTCTTCCGCCGCGGTGCCGTACTGCGCCAACCCGCCGCCCATCACGAAGAGCGGTTTTTCAGCAGACTGCACCATCTGTGCGACCCGCTCCATCTCTCCGGGCATGGGTTGGCCAGAGCTGACGGCGTGATCGCCCGGGCGCGAGGGCGGGGGCGACGCGGCATCGCCTTCCAGCAAGGCGATCGGCACCTGGATGTGTTTGGATCGTGCGCGCCCGGCCGAAAACTCTGTGAGCGCCCGGTCGATCAATCCATAGGCGGCATCGGCTGAACCGGCCTCATAGCTCCAATCGCAGACGCAATCGGCAGCGGCCCTTTGATCGAGCATTTGATGCAGTTGCCCGCGCGTGGACGAGGTCTCATCAAGGCAGGATGAAATGGCGAGGACAGAGACGGAATCCGAATAGGCCTGCCCCAGCGGCGTCATGATGTTGCACAGACCGGGTCCGGTGATGATGTAGGCCACGCCGGGCTTGCCCGTCGCCCGCGCATAGCCATCGGCCATGAAGCCCGCGCCCTGTTCGTGGCGGGCCAGCACATGCTGGATCCCAGCCTCTTCGATCCCGCGATACATCTCTTGGTTATGGACGCCCGGGATGCCGAAAATCACATCAACGCCGCGCGCTTTCAGCATGTGGCTGACCTGGGCGCCTAAGGGCCGGGTGGAGGCGTGCGTGGACGATCGCGTGGGAGCTGGGCTGTTCATTAAACTCTCCAAAAACTGAGGGTGAAGATCGCGTAGACGGCAAAGAGCTCGAGCCGACCGATCAACATGCCCGCTGACAAAACCCATTTGGCGGCATCGTTCAAGGGCGCGTAGTTCCCGGCAGGCCCGATCGTATCCCCCAACCCCGGCCCGATATTGGCGAGTGCGGCTGCCGCGCCAGAGACGGACGTGATGAAATCAACCCCTGTCAGGCCAAGCGCAACGGACATGATGCCCAGGGTCACGACAAAGAAGACGAAGAAAGACATGACAGATGCCAAAACGTCCTCCTCAACCCTGCGGCCCTGGTAGCGCGGCGTGAAAATACCGTTTGGCGAGTAAATCCGCTGCAGCTGAACTTTCACTGACGCAAAGAGAAGCTGGTAGCGAAAGACCTTGATGGAACAGGATGTGGAGCCCGCGCATCCGCCAATCAGCCCGATGAAAAACAGCATGGCCACCGGGAACGACCCCCAGACCATGTAATTGTCGCTGGCATAGCCTGTGCCCGTAAGGATCGACACCGTATTAAAGAGCACGCCGCGAAACGCCTCTTCGCTGAGATCGCCCTGATTTTGCCATTGCCAGAGCGTGAGAACGAGCACGAGGTTGAAAGCGGTCAGAAAGAAGCCCTGCACCTGCCTGTCTTTGATCAGCGGCTGCGCCGTCCCTGCTGTCAGCTGCACAAAGCGCACAAAAGGCAGGGCGGCCAGCATCATGAAGATCGCAGATACATACTGCGCCACGGGGCTGAAGGCCGCGAATGATATGTCGTAGTTTGCAAATCCGCCGGTTGCCACGGTGGTCATCGCATGCACGGTGGCGTCAAAAACGTTCATCCCCGCGAGCAGGTAAGCTGCGGCGCAAACCAAGGTCAGTGAAATATAAATTACGGAAATTCTGGAGGAAATTTCGGTGGCGCGAGGCAGGATTTTACCGTCGGTGTCGAAGCTCTCCGTGCGGAAGATCTGCATGCCACCCACGCGCAGCTCTGGCAAAAACACCATGGCCACGACGATGATGCCGATCCCGCCCAGCCACTGGGTCAGGCCGCGCCACAAAAGTAAGCCCTTTGGCAACTCATCAAGACCGCTCAGAACGGTGGCCCCGGTGGTTGTCAGGCCTGACATCCCTTCAAAGATTGCATCCGTGGCATCCAGCCCCGTCGTGCCAAGCATGTATGGCAACGCGGCGAAAAAGGGCAGCGTGACCCAAACACCAGATGTCAACAAGAATGTCTGCTGAATGGTGAGGCGGTCATGCTCTCCCTTGGAGCAGACCCAGGCCACCAACCCGCCGATACCGATGGTAATGGCGGCACATTTGGCAAAGACCAACCAGTGCTCGACGCCCTCGGCCATGTCGACGACCATCGGCAAACACATGGCCACGCCAAGCGTTGTGACCATGAGGCCGACCACATAACCGACAGGACGAAAGTCTTGCATAACGCGCAGCCTTGGCCGTGCTGCGCGATGCTGTCAAGCGGATGGGAAAGCGCTGTTAGGAATAGAAGAGGTGGCGGTGCACGTCTTGCGCCAGCCGCTCCCGGTTCAGACCCAAACGATCCAAATCATCGTCAGATTTCGCCGCGAGCACGGCGACCGCGTTGCGGCGATCCGCGACGATGCGGTCAGATGCGGCTGCGATGGCCGCTGCTGCGCGCGCGACTGCGGTTGCGAAAGCGGAAAAAAGTGTGTCAGAATGTGATGCGTAAGCCATTGAGAAACCTCGTTTAAGTGTTTCCCTCCCTTGGCACTAACCTATGCGCTTTGAGGCCATAAAAGAAGGCGCAAAACCGAAAAGCCGTTTTGCGCCCTTTGCAAAGATGTACTGTCTTTACTCGGCTGGCAGCACTGCCACTTCGGGTCCTTGGGCCTTTGGAGCGACGGCCGCTTTGGGTGCTTTCCTACGCATGGTCGTCTTATGCGTCGGCTTGGGCATGGCAGCCTTTGGCTTTTTGGCCACGACCGAAACATGTGGCTTGGCACTCGTGTCCGCCTCTTCCGAGCGCCGGCTTATTGGCGGGTAAAGAAATGGATTCTTTCCACCGAGCGTTGCGTCTGTAAAAGCAAACATAAGACGCATTTGCGTTTCCACCATCATTCCCGCGAGCTTAAAACCTGCTGCAGAATACTGAAACGGATCTTGCGTGAACATAATGGGCCTCCCGTTTTGTTAGCGAGGGTGAGGATCACACCTGCGATTCTAACATGGGAGGAGTAGATCACGCTTTTAATACGAACGTGACACATTTCGTGAAAGTTTTAAGAAGAAAACCCGGGTTTAGCGGGAAAGCACTCACAAAGCCCAATAGATTGGCATTTGGCAAATCGTTAACGGCCATTCGTTAACAAAACCATTACCGAAACGTTAACGCTAGCCCACGTGAAACAGGGTTTTGAACAGCTTTGGATCGAGCGATCCTGCCTTAAAAGTGTCACCCTCTGTCACGACGCTGATGGCGTCATGGCTGTGCAGGCTTTCCTGATGGCTGGCGATCACGCGGTAATCACCTATCCGGGGGTCTTTCTGCAGCTGTTCGCAGAAAAGACGCGCCGCATCTTCCACGAAAATCGGGTTCGCTGCATTCAATTCTGCAAAGGCCTGCTCATCTTCGCGCTTCACCATGACCTGGGTTTCCGTTGGAACCGCGGCGCGGGCCATTTCGATCAGATCTTCAAACCAAAGCGTGTCCGGCGCGGTTTCGTCAATCTCTACGGAGATCCGCGCGACAGAGCGCTGCGAATGCGGCGTGGCGAGCTGACCACGGGTTTGCCTCGCATGTTCGCTCAACTCCAAAGAGCACGGGCATGTTGACGAATACACGTAATCGAAATGCATGAATTTCTTGCGCATGCCCTCTGTTTCGACCAGCTCAAGCGCGATGTCGTAGTATTGAAACCCTTCGAGCGCTGAGCGCAGAGACTTGATTTTCATCGGATAAGAAAACGACATCTGGATCCGGGCATCCACACTTTCGAGATCAGAGATGTAATCGCGCAGGGCCGCATCAATCACGCTGAAGCTAAAGACCTTCTCGGCATGCTTGTAAAAACTGCGCATGATGCGCGACATGTTGATGCCCTTTTTCTCTGCCTCAAGGCTGACCGAGCCTGTCACAGAGGTCTCAAGGGTCAGATCGCCGTTGTCACGTGTGTGGAAACGAATGGGCAAACGGAAGTTGGAAATGCCGACATGCTGAAGCTGCTTTTTGGCGCCCTTGATCAAAGAGGACGGGCCGTTTTGCAGATCCGGCATTGTGGCTTTGTAAGTCGCATCCGGCACGAAATCTTCGGGATAGATGCGTGAAAGATCAGGATAGTTGGACACCTGCCCCTGTGGCAGCAGACGCGCCACAGACGGATCGAGATCGGCAATCTCTTCTGCCGTCGCCTGTTCAGCCCAGGACCGCAGCACGTTCAAAGCCGCTTCTGCGTCATCGCGATCAAGTGCTTTTTCAAGATCAGGGTGGTGAATGTTCATCCGGGTTGGTCCTTATCCCTTAGCAGGGAGTAGCATATAATGTGGTGGCCTTGGAATTTCTAATTTATTCAACAAGATACCAGCGCCTTGACCTTAAGATATGCGCCCAAGGCCTTCAAAAGAAAGCCAAATACGAGCGTAAGTTATTTTCCGCCGCCGGGAGAAATCATTTGTGACACGTCATCGGGCATGCAAGCATCCGCCTATGACCGAGATCCGTAAGATTCTAGATCTTGAAGAATTCCCACTGGATCAACCGGGAAGCGCCGCTTGGAGAGCCCTGGTGGCGCGGTGCCAGGCTGATTTGACGGCGCATGGCATGTTCAACCTCACGGGCTTTCTGCGCGCCGAGATCGCTGCTGAGGTGGCCGCTCAGTTCACCCCGATGTTTGAAACCGACGCCTTTCGCCATATCCGGTCGCACAATATCTATTTTAGACGCGAAATTAAGGGTCTGGATCCCAACCATCCGGCTTTGACTGAGTTTGAAACGTCAAACCAGACGCTTTGCGCGGATCAATTTGCCGAAGGGCCCCTGTTGGCGATGTATGAGTGGCCGGAATTTGCCACCTTCCTCGCCACCGTTATGGATAAGCCCGCGCTTTACACCATGAGTGATCCCTTGGCGCGGGTGAATGCCATGTCCTATCGCATCGGACAGGCGCTCAATTGGCATTTTGATCGCTCAGAATTCACCACGACGCTGCTGCTGCAGGCCCCTGAGAAAGGTGGCGCGTTTGAATATCGCACAGGGCTACGGTCGGCGGAGGATCCCAATTATGATGGTGTGGCCGCCATGCTCCGGGGGGAGGATGATCAGGTTCAGCGCCTGACACTGACACCCGGCACGCTTAATGTCTTCAAGGGCCGCAATACAGCCCATCGCGTGACCCCAGTTGAAGGTCACAAAGAGCGCATGATCGCCGTGTTTTCGTTTTATGAGGCCCCCGGCGTGGCCTTTTCAGACGAAGAACGGATCGAATTCTACGGGCGCGCGCGTTAGATCAATGCCCTTTTATTCAGGCTGACAGCTTTGTCCGGGGTAAGAGGCGTCATGCGTGGCCCAGCGCCCCCAGCACATCGGCCACCAGATCATCGCCATCTTCGATACCGACAGACAACCTGATCAATCCCGGCGTAATGCCGAGGTCTGTGCGTTGTTCATCGCTCAGGCGCTGGTGGGTTGTTGTGGCCGGATGCGTCGCGATGGATTTGGCATCGCCGAGATTGTTTGAGATTTTGACGATCTCAAGGGCATTGAGGAACCGAAACGCGGCCTCTTTCCCCCCCGCCACATCCAGCGCGATCATGGTCCCGCCGCTGCCCATCTCAGACATGGTCAGGGCGTGCTGTGGGTGGCTTGGATGCCCTGGATAGATAGCGCGCAAAAGCTTGGGATGCTCTGCCAGAGCCTGAGAGAGAGCCAGTGCGGTGGCGGCCTGCGCCCGCACCCTGAGATCCAGCGTTTCCAACCCTTTGAGGAGAACCCAAGCCGTAAAGGGCGACATGGAGCCGCCGGTGTGTTTCATGTAGGGCTCTACCGTCTTGCGGATATACTCTTTGCTGCCGAGGATCACGCCGCCGAGGGTGCGACCCTGCCCGTCGATATGCTTGGTGGCCGAATAGATCACCACATCGGCCCCCTGCTCCACAGCGTTTGAGAAAACGGGCGTGGCAAAGACATTGTCCACCAGCACTTTAGCGCCTTTGGCATGGGCGATCTCGGACACCGCGCGCAGATCAATCACCTCGAGCGTGGGGTTGGCGATGGTTTCGAGAAACACCACTTTGGTGTCATCGCGCACGGCTGCGCGCCAGGCATCCAGGTCGGTGCCGTCGACAAAGGTCACCTCGACGCCGTAGCGCGTAAGCACTTCTTCGAGCACGTAAAGGCACGATCCAAAGAGCGCGCGTGCCGAGACGACGTGATCGCCGGCTTTGAGCATGGAGGTCAGAGCCCCCGAGACAGCGGCCATGCCACTTGCCGTGGCAAAGGCGTCTTCAGTACCTTCAATGGCGGCCATCCTGTCTTCGAACATGGCCACGGTAGGGTTGCCGTAGCGGGCATAGATGAACTCATCATCGCCTGCCTCGATAAAGCGCGCTTCGGCCGCCTCGGCGCTGTCATAGACGAACCCTTGCGTGAGAAAGATCGCCTCGCTCACTTCGCCATATTGGCTGCGGCGGCTGCCCTCATGCACCAGTTTGGTGCGTGTCTTCCAAGAAGTGCTCATTCGTGATCTCCCAATGAAAAAGCCCCTAGCGCGGTCAAGCGAAAGGGGCCTTTCATCCTGACCTCTTTAGCGGTTTTGCTGCGTTTCAAGAAACGCGATGCGTGGCCCGCAATCCGGTAACAAATCGCCACGGAGATTTGGTACGCCTAAGTGGTTAGGGTGTCAACGGCAACAGACGAGCGCGTTCGTCAGTCCGTGGTCTGGCGATCGAACTTGGTTCGGCAGACCGTAATCCTAAGACCCCGCTGAACTTCCGAGCGACGCTCTGCAACTACGTTTTCGCCAGGCCCCAGTACGGCCTGACGAACGCGCGGCGGGCTGACGCCCTTGATTCCGCACTGCATAGACGAGCAGGTTCAGGTCTTCTTATCTGATGGGTTCATTGTCGCATAAGTTGCAAAGAGCCGGGTCTGCGCCATGAAGAAGACGAAAATAACGACCGGCATCGCGAAGGTTTCAAAATAGACCCAGAACTCCTCCGATTGGGTGCGCCACACCACCTCATTCGCCACAGCAGACAAGAAAAACAGCAACGTCACCCGTTTCGTGAGGATCATCCAGCCCTTGTCTTTCAGCGGCATCATCTCTTCCATCACGAACTTCAGCCAGGATTGCCCGCGCAAGAGACCGATACCCAAGATAACGGTGAATAGAAGATAGACGGCCGAGGGTATCATTTTAAAGAATTTGGGATCGTTGAACCAAATGCTGAGCCCGCCGAACACAATCAGCAAAACGGCCGTCACCGCCTGCATCCGCGCCAAACGCCCCGTGAGAAACCAAAGCGCGCCGATGCCGAGCAGGAAAATCGGGATAAACGCCGCGGTGACGGCCACAAAACCGGTATATTCCGTTCCGGCCACCACGAAGACATCGTCTTTGTACATCAGGTAGGCGACAAAAAAGCCGATGATCGGGCCGAACTCCAATACGGCCTTTAGGCCGGGATGCACCGATTTGCCTGCGCTTACAGTCGAGGGCTCGTCCGCGTGCATCTCATCACTGTTTGCTGCACTTTTCTGAGCGGTTTCCTCAGCATTTTTGAGCGCGCGCCGCTCGTCACGCCGGGCGGCGCGTCTGCGTGCATGTCTTTCTTCGCGTGTCTCGGCGCCGTGTTCTGCCATGCCGCTTACCTGCCTCCTAGTTCCACGATGACCGCGCCCGCCGCGATCAACGCCATCAGCGCCACGCGCCGAGGCCCCACCGTTTCCTTCAGCGCAATCCACCCGATGAACGCCGCGAAAATGGTCGACGTTTCGCGCAGGATGGCCGCCTCCCCGACTTTGTCGAGCCGCGTGGCCATCATGATAGAGCCGAACGACATATAGGCGACAAACCCGCCGATCACACCCCTTTTCATCAGGGCCAAGGGATCGGGGGGATCTGCCATCCGCCGCCAACGATAGAGCGCGTAAAACGGCATCACCAGCCCGTCGATCAGGAAAAACCAGGCCAGAAAGGTGAATGGGTTGGCTGTCGCTCGGATACCGTAGGCGTCAAACGTCGTGTAAAGCGCAACGAAAAGCCCTGTCATCACCGCCAAGCCAAGCGCCATCGGCATGGTGTCGCGCGCCACCGTCATCGTGCGCAGGTTGTAGATGGCCAGCCCGTAAATGCCAGAGAGCAGCACCAGAACGCCCAGCCATTGAACAGCCGAAAAGGTCTCTGCAAAGAGCAAATACGCCCCGGCCACGGTAAAGAGAGGGGCCGTTCCCCGCACCACCGGATAGACGACCGTGTAGGCTCCGCGCGTATAGGCCATGCCCTGCAGGATTTTGTAAATCAGGTGAATGAGCCACACGAGCGCGAAGATAGGCCACATATGCGGCTCGGGCCACGGCACGACGAAGAGCGCAAAGGGCGCGGCCATCACCGCATAGCTGGCGTCGATTGCCCCACGCGTAAGCCAGGGATCAAACCGGCCCTTTTGCAGCGCGCCAAAGACGGCGTGCAAGAACGCGGCCAGAACCGCCAGCCAGAGCGCAAATGTTCGCCCGGTGTCGGTGCCTTCAAGGGAAATGAGCCATTCCGTCATGCGACGCCCGGTGGCTCGGATGCCATAGGTTTAATCCTCTAGCCCGGTGAGCGCGGCTGCAAATTCTTCGGGATCGAAAGGCGCCAGATCGTCGATTTGCTCTCCCACCCCGATGGCGTGGATCGGCAGACCAAACCTATCGGCCAGAGCGACCAGAACGCCACCTTTGGCGGTGCCGTCGAGCTTGGTCATTACAAGGCCGCTCACATCGGCCAGTTTCTGGAACGTGTCCACCTGGCTGAGCGCATTCTGGCCCGTTGTGGCATCCAACACCAAAAGCGTGTTGTGCGGGGCGCTTTCATCCTGTTTGCGAATAACGCGCACGATCTTGGCCAGCTCTTCCATCAGATCCTGGCGGTTCTGCAGGCGCCCGGCTGTATCGATCATCAAAAGATCCGCACCGTCGCGCTTTGCTTGCTCCATCGCGTCAAAGGCGAGGCTTGCCGGATCAGAGCCTTCCGGGGCTGTCAGGACAGGGACGCCCGCGCGATCCCCCCAGACCTGCAATTGCTCTACCGCCGCTGCACGAAACGTGTCGCCGGCGGCAATCACCACGGATTTACCCGCCGCCTTGAACTGGGAGGCCAGTTTGCCGATCGTCGTGGTTTTGCCTGAACCGTTCACGCCCACGACGAGCACCACCTGCGGCCGTTTGGGGAAAAGCGGCATCGGACGGGCCACGGGATCCATGATGCGCGCGATCTCTTGGGCCATCAACTCTTTGATCTCGCGGGAGGAAAGTTTCTTGCCCATGCGCCCTTCGGCCATGTTGGCGGTCACGCGCAGCGCGGTGTCCACGCCCATATCGGCGGTGATCAGCAGCTCTTCGAGCTGTTCGAGCATATCGTCATCCAAGGCCCGACGCACGGTTGTTTGTTCGTCCTGCCGCCCCAGGAGGCGCCCGAGCAATCCCGGTTTGGCGGCTGTTGGCGCAGGCGCATCGGGCGTTGGCTCCGGCTCAGGCCCAAGCTCCGTCTCTGCGGCCGGTGCCGGAGCCGGGCGCGGCGCCACGGTTGGTTGAGGCTTTGGTTCAGAGATCGGTTGAGAGATCGGGTCTGGGCCCGACTCTCGGATCGGGGCTGGGCTAAGTTCAGGACTGGATTCGGGGGCGAGTTCCGTGTTGGGTTCCGGGGCGACTTCTGGGACAGGTTCGCTTGTCGGTTCGGGAGAGGGTTCTGCGGGCTGAGGCGTTGCCTGCACGCCCGGGGCGAACGGCGCCTCAGACAGCGTGATCTCCGGCGCGGCTTCCTCCCCGCCATCCTCGACAATCGCGTCCAATCCCTCATCCAGCTTGGACGAGGATTTGAACATCCGTTCTTTCAGTTTTTTGAAAAATGCCATACCCGGCGCCCTCCGGCCTTCTGGATACTCCCGTATATCGCGCGACGGCAGGATGGAAGCCTGTTCGGGCGTTCAAAGGTCCCTGTTCGGACGGGCCGGCTGATTCGATTTGAACAAAATCGGCGGGCGGACAGGATTGTTTTTGATTTCATCGACCAAAGACGACAACGCCGCCAAAAATTCAACTCACGGCAGCCCACACCCCGCATCGACATTACCGGGGATTGTGACGCCACCGATTTGTTAACCGCGGCCCGGAAAAAGTGCCACATCCAGACCTATCAGCGCTAGGCTCTGGCGGCTTAGCTCAGGGGTTTTGCGCCCCCAAACGCGGACGGGTTACATGCCGATCTTTGCTCTCATCACGATCCTGCCCTGCCTTTTGGTTGGGCTGGCCGCGTTTGCCGGCGGCGCCTGGGCGTTCGGGCCGGTGATCTACATGACGCTGCTTGTCACCATGATGGACCTCCTGATCGCTGCAAACACCGACAACGCCGACACCGAGGCTGAGTTTCCTGCCAGTGAGACTCTGCTCATTGGCTTGGGTTTGGCGCATTTTTGCGTCTTAGGCATGGCCATCTGGGGCGTTGCGGGCCCAAGCGGTCTTGACCTGGCAGAGCGCTTGGCGCTCGGGGCCGGTGCAGGGCTGATCTTCGGACAGATCTCCCATCCGGTGGCCCATGAATTGATCCACAAACAAACGCCGATGATGCGTTGGCTGGGTCAGTGGATGTACACCACTCTGCTTGCGGGCCATCACGCGAGCGCGCATCTGCTTATCCATCATATCCACGTTGGCAGTGATACAGATCCCAATTCGGCGCCGCGAGGCGAGAATTTTTATCGCTACATGGCACGGGTGACGCGCCAATCCTTTCTGACCGCGATGACATTGGAAACGCAACGGAGCAGACGGGCGGAAAAACCCATCATCCGGCATCCGTTCATCCTCTATATCGTGGGCGGGCTTGCCACGCTGATCGCCGTCTTCATGGCATTTGAATGGATCGGAGTGCTCGCGTTTCTGTCCATTGCCCTACATGCGCAAATACAGATCCTGATGTTCGACTATGTGCAGCATTACGGTCTGCGCCGGGCGAGACTGGCAAATGGGCGGCTGGAACCTGTGGGCCCGCATCATTCTTGGAACGCCCCGGATGCGTTTTCGTCCTTTCTGATGGTGAATGCACCGCGGCACTCCGACCATCCTGTGTCACCGCATCGCGATTATCCTGCCTTACAGCTGGATCCCGAGGAAATGCCCAAGCTGCCCTATCCACTGCCCATTATGGGTGTCATCGCCTTGTTCCCGAAACTGTGGTTTGGGTTGATGAACCCGCTTTGCGATGCTTGGACATCTGATCGCGCGGATCTCGGCAAATCTCGGCCCAAAGAACGTAAGGTCGGGCGAAAAATCAGTGGTCAGGCGCAGGCGCATCTGGCACAGTCAACTCATGCACAAAACGTCACTTCTTAGTTTACTGCTGGGTCTCACATTCAGCGTTGATCCCGCGCTCGCGATGGGCGCTAAGGCGTTTGATGATTACACAAGAGGCAAGACATTTTTCTTTGCCTCAGATGGTGAACCCTATGGCGCGGAAGAGTACCTATCGAACCGCCGCGTGCGCTGGACATTTTTGGATGGCGAATGCAAGGAAGGCGAGTGGTTTGAACAAGACGATCTGATTTGTTTCGTCTACGAAGATCAGCCCGTACCGCAATGCTGGAGCTTTGAAATCAGCGCAAACGGCCTAAGCGCCCGGTTCGAGAATGACCCCACTCAGACAGAGCTATATGAAGTGCGCCAAAGTTCAGAGCCGCTGATGTGTCTGGGTCCGGAGGTTGGCGTCTAAACGCGATTGAGCGCATCGCACTTCAGTGATTTGTGCGTGACAGTGAACAAAGTGGTATTGATAATGCGATCTAGAATAGATTTAAATCCACCAAAATCGACGCATGGTTGACATTTTGCAACCTTGGCCCGTTTTTTCCGCCTAAAACAGTGATCCCTGCTCGGGGCTTTTTACGGGCGTCGTCTTGGCGCGCTTGGTCTTTTCTGTATTCGCGCCAAGATCAAGCCGTCCATCGGCAAACTGGATCTCCAATGCCGCAGCTTTCTTCGCGGCAGCCCGGCTCGTGACGACATCACCATCCCCGCGCACAACCGCGTAACCACGCTGCAACGTAGCCTCGTATCCTACGGTTTGGCGCACGCGTTCAAGGCCGTCCAAGCGGTCCGACCAGCGTTCGACCTGTCGCGCCGCGGCCTTGGCGATGCGCGCCATCACCGCGTCAAACTCGGTGGCCTTGCGCGCCATATCACGTTTGAGAGCGTCGAAGTTCAGGCGTTCCGTTGCGTTTTTCAGCCTGCGTTGGTCGGCCTCTACTCCGCGGCGCAAAAGGCTGGGGCGCAGCGCGCCGGAGGCCTCAGACAGTCTGACACGACGCTGCTCTACCCCCCGGATCAATCCACGCGGCAAGCGGTCCGCGAAAAGATCCAACCGCTGACGCGGGGTTTCCAAAAGCGCCTCGGCACGCGGCAGAGCTCGCGACAGATCCATCACTCTTTGGCGCCGTGTCTTGATCCCGCCCGTAAGCGCGGATGTGAGCCGCGCCTCTTGCCCATCGAGCCATGCCAAAAGATCAAGTCGCACCGGCACGGCCATTTCGGCCGCCGCCGTCGGCGTTGGCGCACGGCGATCGGACGCCAAATCGATCAGTGTCGTGTCCGTTTCATGCCCGACCGCCGAAATGAGCGGGATCTCCGAGGCCGCCGCAGCGCGCACCACGCTTTCTTCATTGAACCCCCAAAGATCCTCAACCGATCCGCCGCCCCGGGCCACAATCAGAAGATCCGGTCTTGGCAGCGCCCCGCCGGGTAACAGCGCGTTGAACCCCTCAATTGCGCGCGTCACCTCTGGCGCGCATCGATCCCCCTGCACGGCCACCGGCCAGATCAGCACTTTTCTGGGAAAGCGGTCGCGCAACCGATGCAGGATGTCCCGAATGACGGCGCCGGACGGCGAAGTGACCACGCCGATGATCTCGGGCAAGTAAGGCAGATCCTTTTTGCGCCCCAGATCAAAGAGACCTTCGGCATCCAGCATTTTTTTGCGCTTTTCCAAAAGCGCCATCAACGCTCCGACACCGGCCGGTTTGATGTCATCTATGATGATCTGGTACTTCGACTGCCCCGGGAACGTGGTGAGCCGCCCCGTCGCCACCACTTCCATCCCCTCTTCGGGCTGCACGGCAAACCGCGCGGCCACGCCTTTCCATGCCACGCCAGCCAAGACAGCGCGATCGTCCTTGAGATCCATGTACACATGCCCCGATCGCGGGCGGGAAACGCGGCCCACCTCACCCCGCACGCGCACATGCCCGAACTCGCCTTCCACGACGCGCTTCACCGCGCCGGAAAGCTCTGAGACGGAAAACTCCGGTGCGTTCTCACCGGGGCTCGGATCGTCGATCAAATCGGACATGCCGCTCACCTTGTAACTGCCTGATCCCGACCTTAGAACGCCCTTGAGGTCAGGCCAAGCGGGGAGCGCACTATGAACATACTCATTCTCGGAGGTGGCGGGCGCGAGCACGCGCTGGCATGGGCCGTCAAGCAGAACCCGAAATGCGACAAGCTGATCGTCGCGCCGGGCAATGCCGGGATAGATCAGATCGCGGAATGCGCCGATCTCGACATCATGGATGGCAGCGCGGTGGTGCAGTTTTGCGATGCCAAGGCAGTTGAGTTTGTGATCATCGGGCCGGAAGCGCCTTTGGCGGTAGGTGTCGCAGATCGGTTGCGGGATGCGGGCCTTTTGGTCTTCGGACCCAGCCAGGAGGCCGCGCGACTTGAGGCATCAAAGCGCTTCACCAAAGCGATTTGCGATGCCGCTGGTGCGCCCACGGCCGCCTACGGGCATTTCACCGATGCGGCTGCGGCCAAGGCCTATGTGGAAGAGCACGGCGCGCCCATCGTGATCAAGGCAGACGGTCTCGCAGCAGGCAAAGGCGTGATCATCGCCGAAACGGTTGGCGACGCGCAGGCTGCGATCGACGACATGTTTTCCGGCGCCTTTGGAGGGGCCGGTGCGGAGGTCGTAATCGAGGAGTTCATGGAGGGCGAAGAGGCCTCCTTTTTTGTGCTGTGCGACGGGGAAACCGCATTGCCGATGGGCACCGCGCAGGATCACAAACGCATCGGTGAAGGGGATACGGGACCCAATACCGGCGGCATGGGCGCTTACTCGCCAGCGCCGGTGATGACATCAGATATAGCCGACAAAGCATTGAATTTGATCGTGAAACCGACATTGTCCGAAATGGTGAGGCGCGGCGCGCCCTATCAAGGCATCCTTTATGCGGGGCTGATGATCAAAGATGGCATGCCGCGGCTGGTGGAATACAATGTCCGGTTTGGCGATCCTGAATGCCAGGTTCTGATGCTGCGCCTCGGTGCTCAGGCTCTGGATCTGATGCATGCCGCCGCCGAAGGGCGTCTGAGCGAGGCGCAGGTCAACTGGGCCGATGATCATGCCATGACCGTGGTGATGGCTGCAGATGGGTACCCAGGCAGCTATGCCAAGGGTCAGGCAATCGGCGGGCTGGATGATCTGCCGGAAGACAGCATGCATGTGATGTTTCATGCGGGCACGGAGCTCCGGAACGGACAGGTGGTGTCATCGGGAGGCCGTGTCCTCAACGCGACAGCACGTGGGCAAAGCCTGCGCGAAGCGGCGGATCGGGCCTATGCTTTGGTGGATGGCGTCGACTGGCCGGGTGCCGCCTTGCGTCGTGATATCGGCTGGCGTGCGCTTTAGGAACACACCCTAACCGATCAATTCCATAATCTCTTTCAGAGACGCGCGTTCGGTGCGAAATCCATTCGCTGGGTGGTCTTTGTCTTCATAGCCAAATGAGATGGCGCAGAGGATCACGCGGGTCTCTGACAAGCCGAAATGCGATCGGATAAGCTCTGGATAAGCCGCGACAGAGGCCTGAGCGATGGTGGCAACACCCAGGCTGGTGGCGGCTAACATGAACGCGGTAACAAAACCGCCGCAATCCAGAGCGCCGTAGGGCCCAAGCGCGACCTCAGAGTGTACAATGGCCACATGGGGCGCATCAAAGAGCGCAAAGTTACGCAGGCTTTGCGCCGCGCGGCCGTCGCGATCTTCACGCGCGATACCCGCTGCCTCGTAGAGCTGATATCCGCAGGCGCGACGGCGATCCCCGTAAGCACCGGGGTAGCCATCTGGCCATGGAAAATCTGGTTTTGACTGAGAGCCTTGCGCGGCTTTCTTCAGGTCGTTTCGGAAGGCGTCTGTTGCTGCGCCTTGGGTCAAGGTGACCTGCCAAGGCTGGGCGTTGCACCAGGATGGCACTTTGCCCGCTGTTCTGACGATCTCTTCGATTGCTGATTGGGGCACCTGGTCAGCGAGAAACCCACGGCACGAATATCGGCGGTCCAAAACGGCGTTCAGCGCCTCAATCTCGGTCATCAGAGCGCCCCTTCATTCAAAGCGATGACATAGCCGACGCCCGCCGCAATGATGACGCCGATGAGCACGGCCATGGCAATCTTGATGGCAGACCAAGGCCGTTCCCCCTGAACCCGCCCTGTGCGGCCATTCACAACGAAGCGGTAAGTCTGACCTTTGTACTTGTAGGCCGCGAGCCAGACCGGCAGCAGGATATGCTTGAAGGTCACGTCCTTGACCGTTGTATTTATGGCATGAATCCTCTGTCGGTCACCGCCAATGTCAAAGCGGACATCGCGCGCAATCACGCGATCCATATGCTGGCGCGCCTCTTTGAAACCGTCTTCCAACTCGACCTGGTACCCTTCGGCGTGAAAGCCTGCCAGGAATTCCGGGCTGTAGGGCTCAAGCGCGCTGAGATCCCAAGGCTCAAGCGCATCCGTATAGCGCTTGGGTAGCGTATGAGAGGCCAGCACGAGCACATCGTCAAAGAACCGAGCCACGCGCCCGGTGACGCCACGCCAGCGCACTTTGGACACCCGCACCTGTTCGCGTTTGCCGTTGCGCATGACTGTTTTGGTTTCATAGTAGACCGTGCCACGCTCGCCGCGATACTGTGATTTGGTATCCGCATCGAAAGTCCAGTAGGGAACGTATATTCCCTTCATTTTCCGCCCCTTACGGGCGTACTCTTGAAGTCCTCCCGGCGCGAACCAAAGTCGGCCCAACCAATCCGTCATCGCCTGACGCGCTGCGCTTTCTTCAAGTGCAAAAGGCAGGACGGCCTTGGGTTTGATGCTGCGGTGAAGCCCGGTGTCGGTCACCACGGGCGCTGCACAGTAAGGGCACGCGGCGGCGTGCGTGTTCCCGTCAAACTCAATCTGGGCAGAACATTCCGAGCAGTTGAACACCCGGGTCTCCTGCATCTCGGCTTGACCCAGTTCACCTTGCAGGGCGTCTTCAAAATCCAACTCTCGGATCGTGCCTTGCCACGGTCCCTGCTGCGCGATCTCTTCGCTTTTGCCGCAATGATCGCAGGTGAGCTGCGCCTTATCGGGATCATAGCGATAATCGGCCCCGCATTGATCGCAGGGAAAGCGATGTTCTACGAGGATGTCGAGCTCTTGATCAGCGGGTGGCATATGCGGGACCGGGCGGGATTTGGGTATTTATGAAAAGGATGCCGCCGCTGTCACGCGCCAGGCGGAGGCGGCGGCATAACTGTGAAGAGCTGGGCCAGCTCCTGGACGTCTTCGGCGCGCATCCAGCCGTCCTGACCTGCCGTCCAGACAAAGCTTTCGCGGGTGAGCTTGCCCTCGCCCGCCATGCGCCCGAGCGCTGCTTTGGAATAGGGGCCGTGGGTCTGGCCGTTCTCGGCCACATGCCAGACATGCTCCACCGGGGGCGGCGGAGGCGGTGCCGCTTGGGCGGGCTGCGCTTGGCCGCCCCATGTCCCCTGTGGTTTCTTCTGCTGAGCCATGGCCATGCCCATCCCCATGCCAAGCCCGGCGCCGATACCTTCGCCTGCGCCGCTGCCGGGTGTTTTGGCGGCAGCCGTCATCGCCTCGGCGGCTGAGTATTGGGTGAATTTGCCTAGATCCCCGGCGAGCCCCATGGAGGTGCGCTTATCCAAAGCCTCTTCAACAGCGGGTGGCAAGGATATGTTTTCTATGTAAAACTCTGGGATCGCGAGCCCGTATTCCGCAACCACGCCAGAGATCTCGGCCGCGATCAGCTTGCCCAGATCGGCCGTGTTGGCGGCCATATCAAGCACTGGAATACCAGAGCCTGCGATGATGCGCGAAAATGACTGCACGATGATGTTGCGCACCTGAAAGCTGATCTCATCCATCGTGAATTCGCCATCCGTGCCGACAATCTCAGTCAAAAACCGTGCGGGCTCCACGACGCGGGTGGAATAGGTGCCAAAGGCGCGGATCCGCGTTGGCCCGAACTCTGGGTCGCGCAGCATCACAGGGTTTTTCGTGCCCCATTTGAGATCGTTGAACCGCGTCGTGTTCACATAGTAGATCTCTGATTTGAAGGGCGATTTGAAGCCGTGATCCCAGTGCTGCAGGGTTGTCATGATCGGCATGTTGTTGGTCTCAAGCATGTAGAGACCGGGCGTGAAGACATCCGCCAATTGCCCCTCATGCACGAACACGGCCGCCTGCCCCTCACGGACGGTCAGCTTGGCGCCGTATTTGATTTCATGGCCATGCCGTTCGAATCGCCAGACCATGGTGTCGCGCGTGTCATCCACCCAGTGGATGACGTCGATAAATTGGCCGGAAAGGAAATCAAATATGGACATGGGACAGCCTCCTTTTTGGCGTCAGATCTGGCCGGGATCGCCGTTCAAGATCCGTGAAATGAGCGGGCGCGCCTGATTGAGCGACATGCCGGGTTTGAGAGTTGGATGATAGAGCAGGCGCAAGAGCTCTTCATCATGGGATGTGAGCAGGGCAAACTCTTCGTCATCATTGAAGATCGACGGGCGCGCGGTGGCGCTGTCATTGCCGAGGCCCAGACCTTGGGCGAGTTCTTCGTGAATGCAGGATTGGCGCATCAGACCGGGCTGTTCGGCGCGGATTAGCGCGATGGCCTTGTCATAGGTAGCGGGCGTATCGGGCGAGATGAAGGTGAGCACTAGGCAGTAGATACTGCGGGGCGGCTTCCGAATGATCCCCACCGTCGCAGAGCCTATTCCGGGCGCCAGCTCTTGCACGCGCTCGACAATCGCGTCGCGGTCATCCTCGGTGGAAATGATGACGTGGAAATTCGCGTTGCGCTCATTCAGGCTGATGGAATGCCCGGTGATGCGAGAGAGGCGCGCGGCATAGTCGCGTATCACGCGCGTGTCCGTGTCACGAACCTCCTCCGTCACGGTGTCCCCGTATTCAACCGACATGCGCACGGGCTTTTCCCAGCGACGCAGGATATCAGGCCCTTCATTGGACGCGCGCAAGCCTGCCCCGCGCGCATATTCATTGTAAAACGCGATCCGCTCAAAATTTCGGGCGACGTCGTCGGGGCTATAGGGCGTATCCACACCGCCGCCACCGGTGCGCAAGAGATCCTGCGCCAAGAGATGAGATTGCAGCCGCGTGTAGTATCGCGTCAGAGCTTCACTTTCCGGAGAAGGATCGGCGCGCACAATGACGGGATCCAGGTTGGCCGGACGGGGTTGCGGCTTGGCGCCAACGCGTTCGAACATGGTGCAGGCGTTAAGTGCCACCATGGCACCCAAAGCCCCCACGCAGGCCAAGGCCCGGATCGTTGGTCTGGCTCCCCTGTTCATTACCCTTGCTTTGCGCCCCTCAGCTTGCCGGAACCGAGGATGCAGCGGTATCACCAACCCCATCCCGCCGCGCCTTGGCTGCCGCCAGCGTGTCGCGTAGTTCAGCCTCCATCTTCTTGAGCTCTTCTTCGGCCGCCGCGCGTCGGGCCTTGCCCTCATCGGCGATCTCAAGGCTTTCCTGGATCGTTCCGATAAGATCCGCATTGGCTTGCTTCACTGCCTCAATGTCGAAGACGCCCCGCTCCATTTCCTCGCGTATCATCTTGTTGCTTTCGCGCAGATTGGCGGCATTTGCCGTCAAAAGCTCGTTGGTGAGGTCGTTGGCATCGCGCACCGCGGCGGCAGCTTCAGCTGAACGTTGGATCGTAACCGCTTGCGCCAATTGAGTTTCCCAGAGCGGCACCGTGTTCACCAAGGTCGAATTGATCTTGGTCACCAGAGATTTGTCATTTTCCTGAACAAGCCGGATGGAGGGCAGCGATTGCATGGTCACCTGACGCGTGAGCTTGAGATCATGGACGCGGCGCTCCAGATCATCACGGGCGGCACGGAGATCGCGCAGCTCCTGGGCTTGCATAACCTGCTGATCTTCGGGGGCGGCCTGCACCTCTTTTTCCTTTGCGGGGATCGTCGTGCCATCAAGTTCGGCAATTTTGGCCTCACCCGCCGCAATGTAAAGCGCCAACTCATCGTAGAAAGCGAGCGTCTTGTCATAGAGAATATCGAGCGATTTTATATCCTTAAGGAGCGTATGTTCATGCCCCAGCAGGTCCTCGGTGATTTTGTCGATCTGGCTTTGGATCGTCTCAAACCGGGCGGTAAATTGCGCAAAGGGCGCCGCTTTGCCCAAGAGCTTTTCCCACCAGCTGCGCTCGCGGCGGACATCGAGCTCGGAGACAGAGAACCCGCGGATCGTGCTGACAATGTTGCGCAGAGAATCCCCGGCGGGCCCCACATCCTTGTTACGCACGCCTTGCAGCATGGATTGGGAAATCGTCTGCAGCTCGGCCTGCGCACTGGACCCAAAGGCAACGATGGAGTTTGTGTCATCCATCTCAATCTCATCCATCCGTTTCTGGATTTCCGCAGACTGACCTGCATCGGCCTGTTCCAGCGGCACAATCGCGTTGACCGCCACAGGTTCGGGTAGCACAACGCGGCTGACCTCTTCCACCTCGGCCAATGTGGCCTCGGCCTTTTGACGAATGCTATCGGACATGTCCCTACCCCTTCCTTAGTTCGTACTTTCGGGCCTTAGCCCTTCTCGTTTCAATCGGTCGCGCAGCACCTCGATCTCTACTTCCAGATCGGTGGCGTCATCGTTCAGAAGGCTGCGGGTTTTTGCGGTGAAGTTCTCTTGCAGATCATCAAGCAGGCCAAAGTAATCGTCGCGCGCTTTGCCGTCGCGGGCATGGGCGTAGATATCGGCGAATTTCACGGTCGCATCGCGCGCACCCTGCAAATAGACGGTGAGATATTTGCGCGTGGTTGTCAGATCCCTGGGATCGCCCTCAATCGTGCGCAACATTTCGCGCACGCTGGTTTGAAACTGGTCCACGCGGGTTTCAGATCCGCGGTCGCCAGCCCTTTTGACGGCGTCCGACATGGACGCGAGTGTGGTCTCGGCCTTTTCCACGGCGCGCGCCACGCGGTCAGTTTGGAACGTGTCAACACCCTCCATACCCTTATCTTTGAGCGGGTCCAAACCGAAGGCAAACCCATGGAGCACCGTGCCAATCACCGCGTAGATCGCAGGCGCGATCACACCGCCACTGGCCGCAAACCCCGCAAGCGCGAGGCCCGACCCGGTGAGCGCGCTGCCCGCCATTTTGCGGGGAAATCCGGGGCGACGGGCCACTTTGCGGGCATCATAGGCTTCTTGCGCCTTGATGCCTTCGCGCGTGAGCCACGCCGCCAGCAGCAAAACGCCCAGCGCCACAAGGTTCAGGGCAAGCCCGACTGGCCCAGATGTGAAGGCCTGCCAGATCAGCGGCAAAGGCGCCAGAAAGAGCAGGTTGACCCGGCCACCCGCTTTGGTGCGCACGGCGCCGCGATAGGCGCCCGTCGGCTCACTAAGGGATTGTTTTGCATCCGGGCTGTACTTGCCGCCGAATTTTTGCGCCATCACACGCCCCCTGCGACGGAGACGAATAAAATCAGCAGGATCAGCAAAAAGAATGCAAGCTTTTGCAAGCCCGTATCAGACATGACGCGAATGCCCTCGTTGGTCACGTCCAAGTTAGGCTATGATCTGCGTGCTTTCTAGTGGGAACGTGGCCAATACAACCTCAGATCGTTGCGTCACGCGCTCAAGACGGCTCCTGGGTTCATTATGCCATGGGGATCGAGCGCCTGTTTGAGGGCGCGCATCGCAGAAAGCTTCACCGGATCGCCGTATCGCTCCAAATCATCGACCTTGAGACGGCCCACCCCGTGTTCGGCGCTGATCGAGCCACCGAGCGCGTGCACCTCATCATGGACAGCGCGTTTGACGGCATCGCGCAGCGCGGTGAAATCCTCTTTGCGTTCGCCCTTTGGAGGGAAAACGTTGTAGTGCAGGTTGCCATCGCCCACATGACCAAAACAGTTGATCCGGAAGGCGCCAAGACGCGCGAGCGCGGCGGTGCCGCTCTCGATAAAGGCGGGGATGGCACCAAGGGGGACCGAGATATCATGCGAGCTGATCGATCCGATACGTCGATTGGCCTCGGGAATGGTTTCGCGCACGGCCCAAAGCTCTGCCCGCTGCGCCTCTGATTGCGCAATCACACCGTCCTGGACCAATCCCGCCTCAAAGCCTTCCGCAAAGAGCGTCTCAAGCGCCGTCGCTGGATCGAGGCCCTTGGCCAGCCCAATATCGATCAGCACCATCCATTCAGGTATCTCCGCAAAGGGTTGCTTCACATCCGGCATGGTCTCAGAGAGAAAATCCAGCCCCATGCGATGCATCAACTCAAAGGCGGATATGCCTTCGCCCATGTGATCGCGCGCCATCGACAGCAGCCGCAGCGCCGCCTCGGGGCTTGTGACCGCCATCACCGCTGTCCCTTCGCCCGCTGGTTTGGGATGCAACATCAACGAGGAGGCCGTGATGACCCCCAGGGTGCCTTCCGATCCAATGAGGAGGTTGCGCAGGTCATAGCCCATATTGTCTTTTCTCAGCCGCCGCAGCCCATGCCAGATCTGGCCATCGGGCAACACTGCCTCAAGCCCCAGGCAGAGATCGCGCGCATTTCCGTAGCGCAGCACGTTCACGCCGCCTGCATTGGTCGCCAAAAGCCCGCCCACCCGCGCGCTGCCCTTGGCTGCGATGGTGAGCGGGTAGAGACGATCGACCTTATCTGCGGCCTCATGAACATCGGCGAGAATTGCGCCGGCTTCGGCTATCAGGATGTTTTCGGTCTCAAAGACGGCCCGCACGCGGTTCATGCGCTCAAGGGATAGCAGGATCGACAACGGACCATCGCTCGCGATCTGACCGCCGACAAGGCCTGTGCCTCCGCCATAGGGGACCACAGCCACACGGGCCTCATTGGCCAGGCGAATGATCTTGGCCACATCTTCAACCGTGTCCGGCGCAACCAACACGCCCGCACGCCCCGACCACCGCCCTCGCGGCTCTTCCAGATAGGCAGGGGATAGATCCTTGAACGCAGACGCTGGAAGAGCGTTTTTCAACTTGTCCAGCAGACACGCATCAACAGAGTTCAGGGGCATCAATCACGGCGCTCGCCAAATTGAGATCATTCAAAGAGGCTTCTTAGCCCATCAAGTGCTTCATCCTCAACTGCATCGCGCACGGCGTCCTCAAGATCTTGGCCTTCCTCAAGCTCAACACCCAGCTCTTCCTCGACTGTGCGGCGCAGTTCGGCTTCGGCTTGATTTTCTAATTCCTCCCGCTCTGCGGCGAGGTTGAGCTCAATAGCTTTGCCCAGATCAGGCTGGATGCTCGGGTCATCCCAGGATCCTTTGATCCGAACGGGGATCGCGAGACCTCTGCTTGTCTCTCCTTCCAAGAGCTTTGGCGTGAACACGTAGTTGAGATTACGTGTCCCAATACCGATCACCCCTTCGCCATCCGCTTTGGCCAGTGGCAATTCCATGCGCAGATCGTCATTGAAGAGATTGCCGTCCTTAATCACGAAACTGGCGCCCATCGTGTCAAAAATGGTGGTGCCGCCGGTGATGTCACCAGACCGCATCAACCGATCAAGGTCAAAGCCCGCGATCACGCCGCGCCCCGTTTGGATCGACCCCTCACCGCTGAGCGAATTCATGATATCGTGCTGGGTTTCACCCACGCCCAGGAATTCCAAAGTGGCGTCTGCTGTGCCAGAGAACTTGTCGATGTCGGCTGCGTCTTTGAGAAACGCCTCCATATCCATGCCCTCAATATTAAGAGCGCCGCCCACAGACAGGCCGGAGCGGTTGTTCATCACAAATCGGCCTTTGATCACGGCGTCATAGGCCTCTACGTTGCGCAACCGAAAGACCAGCCTTGAGCGATCAAGCTCCAGCTTGGTTTTCGCGGAGCCTATCTTGAGCGCGCCCAGATCGATGCTGTCAGCTTTGAGGACCATCTCACCGTTGAGCATCCCAAGGGCAGAGGCATCAATCGGATCTTTCGACCAGCCCGCAGTTTCCGTTGTAGCCTCGGCCTCTCCTGCGCCGCTCTCGCCGCCATTCAGCGCGCTGAGATCGAGATTGCCGGCCTCGAGCCTGGCGGTCAGCACGGGTATCTGACCGGCCAACTCCACATCCGCTTCGCCGGTTATGCTGTTGCCGCCCAGATCCATAACAAGGTCACGCAGAGAGAGCCGCTGATCGTTTGTGAATGTGACCTGCGTGCTTGCATCGATAGCGCTGCCAAATCCGTCCGGAAGATCCGCAGGCGGTTGACCAAGCGCGACCATCGCTTGATTTGTGTCATCCAATTGCGCGGTCAATTGGCCATCGACCTCACCGTCCGCGCTGGCCCGACCCAGAAAAGCCACTTCACCGGATGGCAGCGTGATCGTGGCGGACACATCGCTCACCGCGCCGTCGATAAACGCGCCCACTTGATCATGGTAACCTGAAATTTGGATATCGTCGGAGGCCGGGCGCAGAGTTGCATCAAACGTGGCGCGGCCCTCATATTCCGGCCAGCGCAGGTCAAACTGCATGCCCGTCATCTCTGTGCGCGCACCAGTGCTATGATCATCATAAATGAACGTTGCATCCTCGATAAGCGCACGATCGAGGGTAAGCGCGAGGCGAGACGACTCGGCGGGCGCGGAACTCTCGCCGTCGGCCTGGCCTGAAGGGGCCACACCGTCTACGCCCAGTTCCCAGTTGACGCGGCCATCCGCAGATTTTTCAAGATGTACACGCGGGCCTATCGCCTCCAGCCCGGTGATCCGGATGGCACCGCCCCAAAGCGCGCGTGGTTCCACCGCGATCTTGAGCTTTGCGGCCTCAAACATCGGCCCTTGATCAGACCAATCTGCGTTGGCGATTGTCACCGCACCTGTGCTGACACCCAGGGTCGGATAGAAACTGACGGTCGTGTCTCCCGACATGGTCACGTCACGCCCCGTCAGATCAGAGATTTGATCCGATGCCAGCGCGGCAATCCGGTCCCCCGGCAGCATAAAGACCATCGCCACCAAACCGATGGTCAAGATGAAAAGTAAAAGGACCGCTCTAAAAATCCAACGCATCTAGACGTCACTCCACGTTGAGCTTGATCGTACTGCGTTTGACCCGAAAGTTGAATCACAATCTTGAGCGCATACCAGTGACGTAATGCAGCTATCTGGCGGCACAAAGCGGCAAAATTTTGGTGGCAGCACATATGCGCGGTGCGGCGTGGGAGCAATGACATTTTGGGGTTAAATCCGACCATCAAACGTAAATCGGTATAATGAGTGATTTGTGAGTGGATAAAATTGTAAATTACGACGGATTGTTGATAGCTTTTATTGGCTCACACTCAGGCGCTTTGAGGCGCAAATCGCTGTTTTTGATAAAAACTGAATCTAAAATCAACGCAGAAACCAAATCGTAAATATTTGATTAATTGTAAAAAAATTTCCACAAAGCATCTCGCGCGAAAATCCACAAATCTCAAGCACAGTAACAGCGAGGCCAATTCTCTGTGAGAAAATGTTAACTCCCTTGCGTAACGCACGGTACGCTAACACATTATTTGTAGTTAACCGTCAATTCACTTTCCTGCAGACATGAGGGTGTCGACGGTGAAAGGTAACTCGTATGTCCTATCCACAATACACCCGTGCCGAACGCGTCGCTGACGCCGTGGTGCATGTGCTGGGGGTCACAAGCGCGGTCGTGGGCGTCTATTTCATCTACGCGATGTTCGCCGACAGGATGGAATGGCCGACATTCCTAGGAATCACCGTTTACGCAGTCGCTTTGATCTTAATGCTCTCCGCGTCTGCCGCCTACCATATGGCCGCCCACACCCCCGCCAGACCAATTTTGCGTCGAATCGATCATGCCGCCATTTATCTCAAGATCGCCGCGACATTTACCCCGCTGGCGATCCTGCTCAATACATCTTTCGGATACGCAATTCTTGGTCTGGGTTGGGCCCTCGCTCTCGTGGGGGCTGTGTCCAAACTGCTCGCGGCGCGCGGTCAAATGACAACTGGTTGGGTGCCGCAAGTGGCGCTGGGTTGGATTGGCTTGGCGCTTTTAATCCCGCTTTTCACACATCTGCCGTTGGAGAGCGTTTGGTACATCGCTGGGGGCGGGCTGATCTACACCGGTGCGGTGGTTTTTTACTGCTGGGACTCCTTGCGCTTTTCAAATGCGATCTGGCATGCCTTTGTGCTGCTTGCCACAGGGTGCCTCTTCATGGGGATCTCCACCGCGCTGGCTGCGGCACTCGGCATAGCTTAAAGGCTCGCAGCCACCCGGCGCACCGTCGCAATGCGTTCGGCATTGGGGGGATGCGTGCCTAGAAACACATTGCCAGGATCCGGGATCTGCGTGAAAAACTCTGCGCCGCGTACCGGATCAAACCCGGAGCGCTTTGCAATCACTGTCCCCAATGCGTCTGCTTCAAGTTCGAAATCCTTGGAATAGGTGCGCGCGCCGACATTGGCCCCGACATCGACCGCCGTCTCAAGCCCAGACTCGCCCACGCCGGTGAGCGCCGCCAAGCCGCCCAATAGGATCGCTCCGGCCCGGGCATTGTCCTGCTGGCGGGGAATGTGCGCGGCGATGTGATGCGCGGCCTCGTGGCTCATGACAAAGGCCAGTTCATCGGCATTTCGCACCCCGGCAATCAGCGCGAGGTTAAAGGCCAGGATCGGGCGACCGTCGCGATCGAGCGTTTGAAACGCGTTCATGGGTTGGTTGGGGCGGGTATCCACCTGGATGAGAAAATCACAGTTGCCGCCCGGCAACTCGGCCCGACAGAGGCGTTCAGCCACTGGTTCGACCTGCGCCACGACGGATTCGAACCGGGCCACCGCCACGTCATCGGGGGAGGCGTTGATCGGTGCCGCCGTCCGCGCGCCTTGCGGCGTCAGCGTTGTCGAAACACAGCCGCTCAGCACAAGTGCTGCAATCACCAAAACCCACCGCATAACATAGACCTTTCTGCGCACTTCCCCTGGTGAGATGTAGGGGCGCAGAGGCACAATCACCACCCCTGGGTCCAGACCAGCAGCATGCTTGCATAAACCCGCCAAGTGATTACGGTTCCACTCATGTTTTCAATTGAGCACGAATTTGACTGCACGGTGGTCACCTTGGTCGATGAGGGCGACAGCCCTCTCCAAGAAGATGTGAAAATCCACGCCTTTGAAGAATGCATCACCATTGAGCAATATGACCCGCGCACCGATGCGATGCACAAACTCACCCTGTCGATGGCGCAAATCCGCGATCTCTCGGCTGCGTTGAATTTGCCGGAAGGGGTCTACACGCTGGAGAAAAAAACACCTAAGTCCAGGTGATACAGGCGCCCGGACCGCAGTTTTGCCCCCAGCCTCTGCCGCTTTACCCAATGAGGAGGTGCACCATGCCCCAAAGAAATCCGGATGCTCTTGCGTTTTTGCAGTCTCGTCGGTCTCGCCCGGCCAAAACCCTGACCACCCCCGTGCCAGAACGGGCCGATCTGGAACCGATGTTACAAGCGGCCGCGCGCACGCCCGATCATGGAAAGCTGGAGCCATGGCGCTTTATCGTGCTGGAACGCGCAGCGCTTTTGCGGCTCGGCGCCTTGGTGGAGCCGCACGGCGCGCGTTTGGAAAAGAACCAGTTGGACATCGCCAAAGCCCGCAGACAGTATGATGATGCGCATCTCGCCGTGGCTGTGATTGAAGTGCAGAAACCCTCTGAAAAGATCCCTGCGCTGGAACAGACCTATTCAGCAGGCGCCGTTTGCCTTGCGCTGCTCAACGCTGCCCTTGCCTCGGGCTGGGGGGCAAACTGGCTCAGCGGATGGCCCAGCCATGATCCCCAATTTGTAAAAGAGGGGCTGGGCCTTTCAGACAATGAACGGGTGGCGGGCCTCATCCATATTGGCACTGAAACATCCACACCGCCCGAACGCCCGCGCCCAGACATGGCGGGCATCACCAGTTGGATCACTGAATGATCTTTACCGCCTTTTTCAAAGCCATCGGCCAGATTGGCGACCGGCGCTTTCGCAAGGTTTTGCTTTTGGGCATTGGGCTCACGATCGCGCTTTTGGTCGGGGCCTATGCCGGGCTATTGTGGCTGATCGAGGCGCTGACGGGCGAAAGCATCACGATCTTTGACTATGAGGTGACCTGGATCGGGGATCTGCTGGGTTGGGGATCGCTCTTTCTGATGCTGTTTCTGTCGGCGTTTTTGATGGTGCCGGTGGCCTCTGCGATCACCTCGCTCTTTCTCGATGAGGTGGCCCAAGCGGTGGAGGATAAGCACTACCCGATGCTGCCCCCCGCCACCCGCGTGCCATTCTCTGAGGCCGCGCGCGACACGGTGAACTTTCTGGGCATTCTCATCGCGGCCAATTTGCTGGCCTTCATCCTCTATGTGCTCTTTGCGCCTGCGGCACCGCTCATCTTCTATGCGCTGAACGGGTACCTTCTGGGCATGGAATACGTGACACTGGTGGCCATCCGTCGGATCGGTCGGGCCGAGGCCAAGGTCTTCCGCCGCAAACATCTGTGGACGGTTTGGACTGCCGGGATCTTGATGGCGATCCCGCTCTCGCTGCCGCTGGTGAACCTACTCATCCCGATTCTGGGCGCGGCCACATTCACCCATATCTATCACGCGCTCAACGAACGCCCCTCACGCATCCCGCGTGTTTCTTCTGGCTGAAAATATCCCCGCCGGAGGCATTAAATCTCTTGGCTTAGCCCAAGGAGGTGACCCATAAAATGGTCGCATCCTCATCACTGACAGACACCACATTGTGCCCCATCGTGGCGTCATAATAGGCGCTGTCGCCGCGACGCATTTCGATCGGCTCGTAAAACTCGGTATAGAGCTTGATCACGCCGGTCAGCACATAGAGAAACTCTTCCCCGTCATGGCGGACCCAGCCGTTGAACTCGGACACATCGCGCGCGCGGATCCGGGCGCGATAAGGCATCATCCGCTTTTTGCTCAGAGACTCGCCCAGAAGCTCATGCTCGTAGGTGGCGGTGGCGTGATGCGTGCCCTCGCCCGCGCGCGTCGTCGACATGCGCCCACTGATCTGGTCGCGGCTGGGCGGAGTAAAAAGCTGCGGCACAGAAATCTCTAGCCCCACGGCCAGTTTCTTGAGCGCGTCATAGGTTGGCGACATCTGCTCATTTTCAATCTTTGAGAGCGTAGAGCGGGCCAGCCCCGCCTGCTGCGCGGCCTGTTCCAGGGTCCAGCCGCGGGCCTTGCGCAGCTCTCGCACGCGCGCGCCAAGGTTGAGCGGCTCACCGTGGTCCTCCGCCCCGTTTTCGCGCGCAATGCGGATCAGGTTTCCTGGTAACATCTCGTCCATATCCATAGCTATAGGCGGGGCCCGAGATCCTTGCAACCGGGGGCATCTGCCCCTAATCCCGGATCATGTTATCTCAGACCAGCGCCCTGCCGTTTTCTCCTCTGCCTGAGCGGTTCAACATGGCCGCGCATGTGCTGCACCGCGCCGATGAGCTCAGCGATAAGGTTGCTCTCGCCGTGCTGACACTGGGCAAGGCAGAGCGGTGGAGCTTTGCTCGGCTCAAGGCGGCCGTGCAAGGCACCGCGACCGGGCTGTTGCAATCAGGGCTTTTGCCCGGCGACTGCGTGCTGATCCGGTTGGGCAACACCGTCGATTATCCGATCGCCTACCTTGGCGCGATCGCTGCTGGGATGGTGCCGATCCCAAGCTCCCCGCAACTGACAGCGCGCGAAGTCGACGGGATCATCAAGATCACAAAGCCAAAGCTTATCCTTTGCGGCCAAGACATCCCCTGCCCCGACACCACGATCCCTGTCGTCGACGCTGACAGGCTGCGCGAGATGCGCGATCTCCCTCCGGCCCCGTTTCATTGGGGTGATCCAAACCGACCGGCCTACATCGTTTTCACCTCGGGGACATCCGGCACTCCTCGCGCGGTGGTGCATGCACACCGGGCCATCATGGCCCGTCAAATGATGATGCGGGATTGGTACGATCTGCATGAGGAAGATCGGCTTTGTCATGCCGGCGCCTTTAACTGGACCTACACGATGGGAACGGGCCTGATGGATCCCTGGACCATGGGGGCCACAGCCCTCATTCCAGGCCCGGGGATAGATCCCTCTCAATTGCCGCTCCTGCTCAAACGCCACGACGCCACGTTGATCGCTGCCGCGCCAGGCGTTTTCCGAAAGCTGCTTGGGCTGGGGACACCGCTCTCCTTGCCCAAGCTGCGCCATGGGTTTTCTGCTGGCGAGAAACTCTCTGAGACGATCCGCAACACCTGGCGCGACAGAACCGGGACCGAGCTTTATGAGGCCTATGGCATGTCGGAATGCTCGACCTTTATCTCGGCCGCACCGAGCCGACCCGCGCCCGCATCTGCATTAGGATTTGCCCAAACGGGACGACGGCTGGCGATCCTTGGGCCGGACGGCCCCGTGCCCATCGGGGAGGAAGGCACCATCGCGGTCCATCAGACCGATCCAGGGTTGATGCTGGAATATCTGGGCGCGCAGGACGCGATGGCAGAGCGGATGCAGGGCGAGTGGTTTTTGACCGGCGATCAGGCCTCTATGGCAGAGGACGGCGCGATCTCGTTTCTGGGGCGGAATGATGACATGATGAATGCTGGTGGCTATCGCGTCTCACCGATGGAAGTAGAGGCGGTGCTCAACGCCCACCCTCAGATCGAACAGGCCGCTGTCACTGATATCGAGGTGAAGCAGGATGCCCGACTGATCATGGCTTTCTACACCGGTGCGGCCGAGCTCGACTTGGAAGACCTAAAAGCCTTCACCTCGGCGCGGCTGGCAGGTTACAAATGCCCCCGGGATTTCTATTTTATAGATAGCCTGCCCACCGGGGCGAATGGCAAACTCTCACGCCGCGCGTTGCGGCCCATCTACAAGGCGCGACATGATCAAGCTTGATATTATCTCAGATCCGATTTGCCCTTGGTGCTACATCGGCAAGACGCTGCTCGATCAGGCTTTGGCAGAGCGCCCAGATCACCCCTTTGAAATCGCCTGGCACCCGTTCCAACTCAACCCCGACATGCCCGCAGATGGGATGGACCGCAAAGAGTATCTGGAAACAAAATTCGGTGGCAAGGATGGGGCAATCCGTGCCTATGCCCCTGTGCTAGAACGCGCGGAAGCCGCCGGGTTGACCATTGATTTCGCCGCGATCCCGCGCACACCCAATACGCTAGATGCCCATCGTCTGATCCATTGGGCGGGGATTGAGGGGCGGCAAATGCCCGTCGCAATGGCCCTCTTTCGGGCTTATTTCGAAGAGAGCCGTGATATCGGGGATGCCGATGTGCTCTCAGACATCGCAGACAGTGCTGGCATGGACGCCGCCGTGGTGCGCAAGCTATTGCAATCGACCGCGGATGCCGCTGACATTCGCAAGCGCGATGCACAGTTCCGCGAGATGGGTGTGACGGGGGTGCCCTGTTTCATCGTCAACGGGCAGCACGCCGTTCCCGGCTGTCAACCGGCGGAGACCTGGATCACTGTGATTGATGAAATCAATAGCAAACTGGCCGCAGATGCAGAAACAGACGCAGAGAGCGACGCATGAAAAACCCCCTGCTGATCGCTGCGGTGTCATTCCTGATCACGCTGACTGCGATCAGCACAGTGTTCTTTCGCTATGTGGAAGGTTGGGGCTGGATTGACAGCTATTTCTTCACCGTCGTCACGCTGTCGACCGTGGGCTACGGCAATCTGGTGCCCGAAACGCCCCATGGCAAGATCGCTGCGACCATCCTGATCGTTGCCGGCATCGGCGCGTTTGCCTTTGTGATCCAACAGTTCGCCAGCTTTTTCATGAGGCGAGAAGCCACCAGGCAAGGGTGGATTTATCGCCACTTGCCGCATTCAGATGATGACAAAAGGGATGAAGATTAGATTGCGCGCATGATTACAGCGCATTTTCCTTCCGGCTATGTCACGGGGCGCGCCTTTGCACATTCAGGGCCGGTGCTTTGGGCAGCAATGCTGGGCGGCTTTCTGCCGGATCTGGACCTCATTTGGTTCTACTTTATCGACGACCGAGCGTTTCACCATCACCACTACTGGGTCCATATTCCTGCCTTTTGGGCTGTGTTGGCCCTTGTGACCTTTCCCATTCTAAAGGCATTCAAACCCACTTGGTGTCGCGCAGCGGTTGCGTTCTTTGCCGCCATTCTCGTGCATATGTGCTTGGACAGCGTGGCTGGTGGTGTGAAGTGGCTTTGGCCGTTCTCCAATGAGTTTTTTCAGCTGGTAACCGTGCCCGCCGCACAGTCCCATTGGATTTTGAACTTTGTCTTGCATCCCGTGTTTTTTCTAGAGATCGCAATCTGGGCGACAGCCCTTTTTTTGTGGCGGCAAAGTCGTTCCAGCAAAACTGCTTAGATCGGATTGGACTTCCCCGCGCCGCATGATAGCGCGGGACCATGGCGAGCGCATCCGATCAACGCATCAGTCAGAGTGAATTCGTCGCGCTGGTCGCCATGCTCGTGGCGGCGGTTGCGTTTTCCATCGATGCCATGCTGCCCGCCATGCCCCGGATTGCGGCAGAGCTTACGCCGGACAATCCGAACCTGGCACAGCTCATCATAACCAGCTTTGTTCTGGGTCTCGGCGTCGGCACGTTTTTTGCAGGGCCGCTCTCTGACAGCTTTGGACGCAAGCCCGTGATCCTTGTGGGCAGCGCGCTCTATATCTTCGCCAGCGTCTTGGCGTGGTTTGCGTGGAGCTTAGAATTGCTCTTGGCCGCGCGTGCCCTGCAGGGCCTCGGCGCCTCTTGTGCGCGGGTCGTACCTATGGCCATCGTGCGCGATCTCTATTCGGGCCGGGCCATGGCGCAAATCACATCGTTCATCATGATGGTCTTCACCCTGGTGCCAGCGGTCGCGCCTCTGATCGGCAGCGGGATCATCGCGATGTCAAACTGGCGCGGGATCTTTGCCGCGTTTATGGTCTTTGCCTTGATTTCGGCGACGTGGCTCAGCCTGCGCGTGGTGGAAACCTGGCCCACCGCGCGGCGCACGCCGTTTCGGTTTGGCACTGTGATGAGCGCGGCAAGGACAGTCATGTCAAATCGGATGGTACAGTATTGCACCGCAGCTCAAGCACTTTGCATGACGGCGCTCTTTGCATCGCTCAGTTCCATTCACCAGATCTTTGACGTGACATACGGCCGCGCCGAGGGCTTCCCATGGTGGTTTGCTGCCATCGCCGTGGTTGCCGGGGCGTTCAGCCTGCTAAATGCGATGCTGGTTATCCGCTTGGGCATGAGACGGCTTTTGCTGATGGCGATGATGCTGCTCATTATCCTCACCATCGGCGTGATTGTGTGCGATCAATGGCTCTTTGCCGCCGGCATACCGTTTGGCGTTTACATCTTTTGGCAAGGGGCCGTTTTTGTTCATACAGCCATGACACTTGGCAATCTCAGCGCGCTCGCCATGGAGCCTATGGGCCATGTGGCAGGCATGGCGGCCAGCGTGATCACCGGGCTGGCCACAGTCGGCGCAGTGGTCTTTACACTACCCATTGGGCTTGCATTCAATGACACGCCGCTGCCCCTTTTGATCGGCGTGCTGGGCTGCATCATTTGCGCGATTTTGCTGGCAAGAAAACTCGCCGATCTCTGATCAACCGATTTAAGTATACAAAGGCATACAGTACTTTCCAAAGGGCGCAAGATGGTCTAAGACGCGCCTAACGACGCGCCCAGATAAAGGACCCGACCGATGACAAAGATCAAGGTAGATAACCCTATCGTCGAAATGGATGGCGATGAAATGACCCGGATTATCTGGGACTTTATTAAGAAGAAACTGATCCTGCCCTATCTCGATGTAGATCTGCTGTACTACGATCTTGGTATTGAGGCGCGCGATGAGACCAATGACCAGATCACCATCGACAGCGCAGAAAAGACCAAAGAAGTGGGCGTCGCCGTTAAATGCGCGACGATCACGCCTGATGAGGCGCGGGTCGAAGAGTTCGGGCTCAAACAGATGTGGCGCAGCCCCAACGGCACGATCCGCAACATCCTGGGCGGCGTTGTCTTCCGTCAGCCGATCATCTGCAAAAACGTGCCGCGCCTCGTCCCGGGCTGGACGCAGCCCATCGTGATCGGACGTCACGCCTTTGGCGATCAGTACCGCGCCACAGACATGAAATTCCCCGGGCCGGGCAAGCTCACCATGAAATTCGTGGGCGAGGATGGCACCGTGGATGAGCGCGAGGTGTTCGATGCGCCCGCCTCCGGTGTCTTCATGTCCATGTACAATCTAGACCAGTCGATCATCGATTTCGCGCGCGCCTCGATGAACTACGCGCTGGCCCTCGGCTGGCCCTGCTACATGTCCACCAAGAACACGATCCTCAAGCAGTATGATGGTCGCTTCCTGGAGCTCTTCCAGAAGGTCTATGAAGAAGAATTCGAAGAGGACTTCAAAAAGAAGGGCATCACCTATGAGCACCGCCTGATCGACGACATGGTCGCCTGCGCCATGAAGTGGAATGGCGGCTTTGTCTGGGCCTGTAAGAATTATGATGGCGACGTGCAGTCCGACACCGTGGCGCAGGGCTTTGGCTCGCTGGGCCTAATGACCTCGCAGCTGATGACGCCCGATGGGAAGATCGTGGAGGCCGAGGCCGCCCATGGCACGGTGACGCGTCATTACCGCCAGCATCAGAAGGGGCAGGAGACATCGACCAACTCCATCGCCTCGATCTATGCCTGGACAGGCGGCCTGAAGCACCGCGCGAAGCTGGACGGTAATGACCCGCTGATGAACTTCGCCACAACGCTGGAAAAGGTCATCGTGGACACCGTGGAGAGCGGTCACATGACCAAAGACCTCGCCCTGCTCGTAGGCCCGGATCAGGGTTGGCTCACCACCATGGGCTTTCTTGAAAAGGTCGACGAAAACCTCAACAAGGCGCTCAATTAAAGAGCAGCTTTGCCACAAAACCGGGGGGTGCCGTGGCATCCCCCATTTTTTTGCAATCCTGCCTGCGCATCAAAGGCCATTTCCCCCTAGTTTGCCGCCATGCCCGCCCCGACGAAATTTCCCGACAGCAAAACGGTGGATCATACACCCCTTGAAGACGTTCAGGGCCTGGTCGCCGGGTGCTTTCTGACCTCCGTGGGATTGACCTTTCTCACGCATCTGGGCTTTCTGACCGGACAAACCGCAGGCCTCGCCCTCCTGATTGCCTATCCGACGGGTTGGTCTTTTGGGCTGGTGTTCTTTTTGATCAATATCCCGTTTTACGCCCTGGCCTATATCCGCTTGGGTCTTGAGTTTACCCTCAAAAGTGTGGCCTGCGTGACGGCTGTCTCGATCATGTCGGATGCCTTGCCCAGGGTCATACTCTTTGAAACGCTTGAACCTTTGGTGGGCACGCTGGTCTTTGGGGTGACGGTGGGGCTTGGGCTTTTGGCCTGCTTCCGCCACAAAGGCTCGTTGGGCGGGATCGGTGTAATTGGGCTGATGGTGCAGGACCGTGCGGGGTTCAAAGCGGTGTATGTGCAATTGCTGGTCGATGTCGCCATCTATGACGTCGCGCTTTTCATGTTTCCGATGACCGTCGTGGCCTACTCGCTGTTAGGGGCGGTTGTGCTGAACGGGGTGATTGCCTTCAACCACCGCCGCGATCGCTACATTGCCAGCTGACGGCCTTTGCCCAGCACCGCCTCATTGCCCACGATTGTGGGTCTTAGCGTACATCTCTGCGATCATGCGGCTGGCAGTTTTCTCAAAGGCCGCCGGAATAAAGGCATGGATCAGCGCGCAAAACGCAGCGGCGAAGAGTTTGACGCTGAAGCGACCGGCAAAGAGCGCGTGCTCCAGATAGGTTTCATCGACGCTGCGCGGGTGATCGAGAAAGACTTTGTTGAACATGGGGTATCCTCCTTGGTTGAATGGAGACGTACAAGGTCCGCTGCCTAAAGATTTCCCAAATGCAAGACATTTCGATTTATTTTTGGGAAGATGTCCTGCTAATAATAGATAATGCGAGACATTGATCAAACAGACGCGCGAATCCTGCGTGAATTGCAGCGCAATGCGGACCAGCCGCTGGAACGCCTTGGCGACAAGGTCGGGCTGTCGCGCAATGCGCTGTGGCGGCGGATCAAACTGCTGGAAGAGGCGGGGATCATTCGGGGCAAAGTCGCGCTTCTGGATGCCAAATCTCTTGGCCTCACCATGACTGTCTTCATGAAGATCAAGGCCGCGAGTCATGACGCCGAATGG
>ERZ1740068.51-NODE-51-length-70803-cov-8.574843_pt1 | contig 70803 bp, 49 predicted proteins | sample MGYA00581735_ERZ1740068 | MGnify/ENA primary metagenome ERZ1740068 (study PRJEB43018, sample SAMN04849740) | marine metagenome | isolation source: floating plastic debris | place: Pacific Ocean | collected 2008-08-30 | study: EMG produced TPA metagenomics assembly...
AGGCAGTCACTATATCAGAGGCTGCCTTAAATTTTTTTCCCGGACACCAATGATTCCTTAATTCCGACATCCACCTAAATAATTGCAAATTATACATCATGAATCACTCATCAAAAACCGCTTTCAAGAAGTCGATTCACTCAATTACGGCATTCCGCGATTCCGACATTCACCCAAATAATTACAAATTACTCATTAAAAACCATGCATCAGTCATCAAATCCTGCCTGGATTGATCACTTTTGAACAATACCGGACATTTTTAGGGAAGTTTATATACTCTTGAATTTATATAAGTAATTGATTATCTGATGCTTGCATTTCTTGGCATTTCTTTTGGTGCCATCAATGACATATACGGACCTAAAACCTCATTCTGGTACTTATGCTCAAAAACTTCCTGGTAACCGCCCTCAGAAACCTCAAGAGAAACAGAGTTTACGCATTATTGAACGTCCTCGGCCTTGCCTTAGGCATCGGATGTGCATTGGTCATCTTCAAAGTAGTGACCTATGAATTGAGCTATGACAAATTTCACAGCAACTATGACAAAATCTATCGGATCGTCAAGAACGACATCTATCCCGATGGCGTAGAACGAAGTGCTGGTGTCCCTCATCCGCTTGGTGTCGCTGTGAGAAATGAAATCCCTGAAGTGACACACCTGGTGCGAACCCACTACTCCTATGGCGATCAGATCAATACGTGGAATGACAACAATATGATGATCAAGCATGATGTCCAGGAAGGGCTGGTGTTTGTTGATCCTGAGTTGTTTGACGTTTTTGATTTCAAGGTCATTATGGGAGAGGGAAAGAAATCGCTGCAAGAACCCAGGAAAGCCATATTGAGTGAAACCATGGCCAGAAAGTTGTTTGGGAAGAATGACTTGCGAAATGTTTTGGGTGAGAAGTTCAATATAGGTAATAAACTGGATGTTGTCGTAGGGGCGATTATGGAGGATGTACCGGATAATTCGGTTTTCCCATTTGAGATCATGATCTCTTATGATTCACAAAAAGAGTACAATAACTATTACGGAGATGGTAAAAGCTGGAACAGTACAACCAGTAGTACCAATAACTACATTGTGCTCAACAACCCTGAAAATATAGCAGTAGTCAATCAGAAGCTACGGGATATAGTCATCAAGTACAAAGGCAAAGAGGAGGTGAAAGAACTGGAATTCTATCTCCAGCCGATGGCCGAGGTGCACCATGATGGTAGGTATGGAAACTACGAGGAACGCTCGATCAGCAAATCCATGTTGCTCGCATTGGGGGTCATCGGCTTGTTTCTGGTCATCACAGCCTGTATCAACTTCATTAACCTGGCGACGGCACAGGCCGTTAAACGCTCGAAAGAAATCGGGATTCGTAAAGCAATTGGGGTCAGTAAACGGCAGTTGGTCGTTCAGTTTCTCAGCGAAACGTTTATCATCACTGTCCTGTCGATAGTCATTGCCCTTGCCATTGGTGAACTATTGCTACAAAACCTGGAAGGCGTACTGGGCTATGTACTCCACCTGGATGTGATGGGCCAGCCATCCATTATCCTTTTCATTGTACTGCTGGTTGTCTTTGTGACGTTGCTATCGGGTTTTTATCCTTCATTTCTGTTGTCGCGACTCAATACCATCTCTGCGCTCAAAAACAAATTGACGGCAGGACAGCAAGGAGGAGGAATTTCTCTCAGACGTGCTTTGGTGGTAGTGCAGTTCTCCATTTCCCAGATTTTGATCATCGGGACCCTGATCGTTGGGTCACAGATGGATTATTTCTACTCCAAGGACCTGGGTTTCGCCAAAGATGCGATTATCACTACTTATCTGCCTGAAAACGACCCCGCAAAAGTGAGTTTTTTCAGGAATCAGATGATGTCTTCTTCGTTGATCAAAGATGTGACGTTCTCACTTTCTCCACCTCGTGGCAACAGCGATTCTTACTCCAACTTCAATCACCCAAGGACAGAAAGCGACCGGGATTTTAATGCCAACTTCAAAGTTGTAGACCATCGGTACATTGATTTCTTTGAACTGGAGATGCTGGCGGGTAGAAAGCTGAGAGAAGGAGATAGCTCCAACTATGTACTAATCAACAGAAAAGTGTTTAACCTATTGGGAATGGAAGATCCTGAGGAGGCGATAGGGACTGTTTTCTCAACCGGTTTTAATGGCCCTAAAAAGGTCATAGGTGTGGTGGAAGATTTCCACAATCAGTCGTTGCGGGAGAAGATGGACTATGTCTTTTTGATCAACATGCCAGACATCTTTTATGAAACTTCTTTCAAGTTCAATACTGCCGGAAATGGCATGGGCGACGTGCAGGCAGTGTTGAAACACTTTGAAAACGTGTGGGAAGAGGTATTTCCTGAGTATCTCTTCAGCTACAACTTCTTCGATGAGCAACTGGCGCGCACCTATGCGGAGGAAAAGCGCATCGCTACCTTATTCCAATTGTTTGCCGCCATTGCCATATTCATTGGCTGTCTGGGACTTTACGGGCTCATCTCCTTCATTGCTTCACAGCGGGTCAAGGAAATAGGGGTGCGAAAGGTGCTGGGTGCCACCGTTTGGAACATCCTGAATATCTTCTCCCGTGAGTTGGTCATTCTGGTAGCCTTTGCCTTCATCATTGCCGCTCCGCTTTCTTACTATTTCATGGATACCTGGCTGCAGGATTTCGAATACCGTATCAATATTGGAGTACTCTTTTTTCTGGTTTCTCTACTCACCAGTCTGTTGATTGCAGTGCTGACTGTAGGTTATAAAACGTACTTTACTGCTACGCGCAATCCCGTGATATCGCTGAAGGATGAGTAATTAAGATCGCCTGGAATCGTTACCAGAGATCGGTTCATTGCTGCAAGCTTCCGGCTAGCCGGTTATGAAACAGCTTGTACAAATTGTGATCCGATGCCATAGGTGCCCTGTGAGGATTGTCTATATTTGGAGAAACACAATTCTCAATGACCCTGAAAAAGGAACAGTTTAGCAACAGATGGGGGATTATCTTGGCAGCGCTTGGCATGGCCATTGGCGCAGGTAACCTCTGGCGCTTTCCGCGTCTCGCCGGACAGTATGGCGGCAGTTTTATACTCTTGTGGATCATCTTTTTGTTCATCTGGTCTATTCCGTTGTTGTTGGCAGAGTTTTCCATTGGTAAGCGATTCAAAGCAGGTGTCATTGGCTCTTTCAAAGAATTGGTTGGGGAGCGTTATACGTGGATGGGTTTCTTCATCACGGTGTGCACGCTGGGGATTGCGTTTTACTATTCCGTGGTCACGGCCTGGGCCATGCAGTACCTGGGCATATCGATAGGGCAGTTATTTGCTGCAGAATCTATCGCAGATACCCTGGCAGCCAACCCAGCCTATCTTGAACAGCAGTGGCAGGGAATCGCCAACCAGAACTACCTCACGATTGCACTGTACATCCTGGTAGTGATTGGCGGGGTAGTGTTGCTTTCCTTTGGGGTGCAAAAAGGGCTGGAACGGGCCAATAAAATCCTGATTCCAACGCTGTTCGTTTTGTTGTTGATCATCGTTGCCATTTCCCTCAGTATGCCCAATGGCAACAGGGGACTTGAGTACATGTTTGCCATCGACCCGACATTGTTTAGGAATCCTACCATCTGGATAGAGGCACTTTCTCAAAGTGCCTGGTCTACCGGCGCCGGCTGGGGACTGATGATGACTTTGTCCTCCTATACCAGCTCAGATGAAGACGTAACACTGAACACCTTTGTAGGTGCTTTTGGGAACAATACTGCATCCCTGATCGCTGGGATGGCCATTTTACCATCTGTATTTGCCCTCGCCTCCACGGATGCTGAAGCGATTTCCTACCTGCAATCAGGGAATCAGGCCTTGACTTTTATTGTCATTCCCAAGTTGTTTGCTACCATCCCGGGAGGTGCCTACTTGTCGATCTTATTTTTCCTGGCGCTGTTTTTTGCAGCATTTAGTTCATTACTACCGATGATCGAGCTTTTTATCGGGAATGTGACCATATTTGGCCTGGACCGAAAGAAAGTATCCATATTTGTGATGATTATATTCATCATCATCGGATTTCCTTCTGCCTACAGCCTGGACTTCTTTTCCAATCAGGACTGGGTGTGGGGTGTTGGGTTGATTGTCAGTGGGTTGTTCATCCTTTTCGCGGTGACAAAATACGGGATAGATCAATTCAAGACGGAGCTCATTGATCGCGATTCTGATTTCAAAGTACCTCGGTTCTATTTCAAAATCCCGGTATTGGCCAACCTGGGTCTTGCGTTGGTACTCATCTACTGGTGGTTGTCTCAGGGTTATTCCAAATTTCCCTGGTTTGATGAGAACGGCAACTGGAATGTCATCGATACCTACAGCAATGCTTCTGTAGTGACGCAATGGGTGCTGGTCATTGTACTGGGCATCCTGCTGAATAAATACATCAACAAAAAAATGGTAAAATCGATATGAGCACGGGCGCAATAATCAGTATGATGACCTTTCTGGGTGTGATTGTTGGAGGGTTCATCTACTTTTTGTATTTGGTGATTAAGAAGAGTAGAGGGGATTAGATCGGGTCTCGCAGACACCAGATGCTAGACACTAGATTTTAGACTTGTTTTTATCCCTGGCTTTGTTCATGCTGGCTTAAGGCTGTGCCTTAAGTCTAAGAATAGTTGTCAGCTTGTAGCCGGCATTAGTGAAGCTGTAAGTCCATTTTGTGTATGGGAACCATTCTATTGCCTGTCAAGCAATAAACGGTCTTCAGAAACATCAATTATTTTCAGACTAAATTCAAAGTCTCCATCAATGGTGTAAACACGGATAACCTTTTCTTTTTTATCATAGCCCCATATTCTATCCTCTTTCAAGTGACCGTCTGCAGGACCAATATATAGTACTTTACATTGATAATCTTCCATGAATTGATAGATCTGTCGAAATCGGGCAGGAGGAAAAGTTCTTGAATCTGATAGTCGGTATACTCCTTCCCCTTCCTCATAGGAAGCAGTCCATGAATTGATTAATTCCTGAGGATAATCCAGATCAAATACCATATCGTTGTCGGAGCATCCCATTGTCAGTAGCAATGACAACAAGACAAAGTGGACTTTTAAAATTCCAGATTGTTCCATGCTTTATTGACACAATAATTCATCTAAAAGTTGGTATTGCTGGTTTATTGTGATTACGTCACCTCTGGCTTAAGGCTGTACCGTAAGTCTACGAATGGCTGCCAGCTTGTAGCTGGCATTAGCTCAACTCCAGAAACCAATCCGGTAAAGAAGCCTCTATTGTGAGATATTGTCCATTGATTGGGTGGGCTAAGCTGAGCTGATGTGCGTGCAGCATGAGAGTGGTATAACCAGTGTTTGCCTGGAAAGCACGATTGGATTTCAAGTCCCCGTATTTTGTATCGCCGATCAGGTATTGTCTTTTTTTGGCAAAATGTCGCCTGATTTGATGCATTCTACCAGTCTTTGGGTGTACCCTGAGGAGCGAGTAGCGTGTGCTGTCAAACCTGCTGGAAGGAATGGGAAGTTCGAGGTGTTGTATCAGCTCGAAATGCGTTTCGGCTTCCTGAATGTTGCCATTCTCTTTGGTTAACGGGTAGGTAAGGATTCCTTGCTCTTCTGAGTAGCCTCGAACGAGGCACACGTAGGTTTTTCCGATGGTACGGTCGTCAAACTGTTGCTTCAGGAGTCGCGAAGCTTCTGGATAGAGACCCATGATGAGGACGCCGGAGGTGGGACGGTCCAGCCGATGAACCGGGTAGACATGCTGCCCGATCATATCCCGCACTGTCTGTACCACAAAACCGCTTATGACGTCTGCGGCCAGGTTGGTTTTGTGGACCAACATGCCAGCTGGTTTGTTCACCGCAATTACGTGCTCATCCTGATACAAAACTTCCATGCGCCAAAGATAGGGGCAAAGTAGCATCCTTTTTCCATAGAGCATTGCAGGTAGGCTGAATTCGTTATAGTTTTGAGTTTGATGTCAGGGAAATAGCGGACATCAAAAGATAGTTTGAACAGATAGATACAATGGAAAAAATAGACCCTTTGAACCAGGTGGCGCAGTTTCACCAGACTTTTGGACACCCCATTTTACCCGAACCAAAAATCCCTTCAAAAGACCGATGTGATTTGCGTGTATCGTTGATTGCTGAGGAGTTGAAAGAGCTACAGGAGGCGATTGATGCCGGTGACCTGGTGGAAGTGGCTGATGCACTTTGTGACATTCAGTATGTACTTTCAGGTGCTGTGCTGGAGTTTGGGCTGGGGGAAAAGTTCAAGACTTTGTTTGATGAGGTGCAACGGTCTAACATGAGCAAGGCATGCGAAACTGCTGAAGAGGCAGAGGCAACCGTCCAACACTATGCTGAGAACAAAGACACGGAAGGCTATTTTGTGCAAAAAGGCGATAAATACATGGTCTATCGCAAGGGCGATGACAAGACTTTGAAGTCGATCAATTACAGCCCCGCGGACCTAAAGTCTATTTTAGAAAAGTAAGTATGACAATTTAGTTAAAAACGGCCTTATCTTCTTTTAGTCTAAAGGTCGTTAGACAAAAAAAACAGCCCTTGAAATGAATCGAGGGCTGTTTTTTTATCAATGGCGATGCCTGCAATGCCCGCCAGTCATGTGATCAATTCTTTAGCGTCCTACATCTACGAGATAGACATTGGAGTCTTTGAGGTCTCTTTTGTCGTCATCCAAAGCCACAATGACATCGTCTACCAGGTACCAGCGGCTGTCTCTGTCGGAACTGAAGCTGTCACTGTCATCTATTCTCAGTGCACCATCATCATCAATCCACCATTCGGTATATTCCACTTCTTTTTCACCCAGTGCGTAGACAGTGACGCGTAATTCGTGATTTTTCTCGAATTCGAAGTAAATTTCTATGTTGTCCATGATGTTGTCTACCAGGCCGGTAACGGACTTGATGACCAGGCGTTCGAAAAAGTTATCTGCTTCGTCAAGCTCTTCTTCCATTTCATCTCTGATGTCTATGGTGAGCTTCCATCGTTTGCCTTCCAGGTCTGAATACTTGATTTTTTTCTGAGCAGCTGCCGAAAAGGTAATTGCAGCCATCAAAAAAGTGAGAGTGAGTAATCTTTTCATTTGAGTTTAGGTATTTTGTTATACAAGGTACTATGTTTATATTGTACTACCAAATTTATGGGAAGGTTTCAAAAATGCGTTTTTTTATTGGAGAATTTGTCTTGCATACGAATTGCTATGGGCCCGGGATAGAGCCCCGATAGCTATCGGGGTTTGAGCCCGAAGTGGCCTTGTGGGTTGGGCTAGCGAGTAGCGAAAGCCCGTAGAGGCCGCCAAATGATGTATCTTATGAAGGATAAATCGGCTGGTTTTGAGCTGGTACAGATAAATTCCGGTTGTAGGCTCAGGATATTGTTTTATAGATTTCTGTAATGACTTTTTTCCGTTAAATTTGCCAACTCATTAAGTTAACAAGCATGTTCGATAATTTAAGTGTCAAGTTAGACAGGGCTTTTAAAACCCTGAAAGGTCAGGGGAAAATCACTGAGATCAATGTGGCCGCTACGGTGAAGGAGATCAGACGCGCATTGATTGATGCGGATGTGAACTATAAAGTAGCGAAGGAAGTCACGGATAAAATCAAAACGGAGGCCATGGGCAAGGACGTTTTGATTGCAGTGTCTCCCGGACAGTTACTGACGAAAATTGTCGCCGACGAGTTGACTGAACTCATGGGGCGTACGGCTGAGGAGATCAACATGAAGGGTGATCCCAACATCATCCTGATCAGTGGTCTGCAGGGTTCTGGTAAGACAACTTTTACCGGAAAGCTCGGAAACATGCTTAAGAAGCAGGGGAGAACAGTCCTGTTGGCTGCTTGTGACATCTATCGTCCTGCGGCGATTGATCAGCTGAAAGTACTTGGTGAGCAGATCGGTGTAGAAGTTTTTGCCGAGCCTGAAAATAAAAATGCTGTTGAGATTGCGCAGAAAGCGATCAAGTATGCGAAGGAGAATGGTAAGAAGACCGTGATTGTGGATACGGCTGGTCGTCTGGCAGTGGATGAGGAGATGATGCAGGAAATTGAAGAATTGAAAGCGTCCCTCAACCCCAGTGAAACACTTTTTGTCGTGGATTCCATGACTGGTCAGGATGCGGTGAACACTGCGAAGACCTTCAACGATCGTCTGAATTTTGACGGGGTGGTCCTTACCAAACTGGATGGTGATACCCGTGGTGGTGCGGCCCTTTCGATCCGCACGGTAGTGGAGAAACCTATCAAGTTCATCAGTACCGGTGAGAAAATGGATGCCATTGACGTCTTTCACCCGGACAGGATGGCGAACAGGATCCTGGGGATGGGTGACGTGCTTACCCTGGTAGAACGTGCACAGCAGAACTTTGACCAGGAAGAAGCACAGCGTCTCAACCAGAAGATCAGGAAGAATCAGTTTGGTTTTGATGATTTCCTTACTCAGATGGAGCAGATCAAGAAAATGGGTAACCTCAAAGACCTGCTTGGTATGATCCCGGGGATGGGCAAAGCCATGAAAAATATTGACATCGACGATGATTCTTTCAAGCCTATAGAGGCCATCATCAAATCGATGACACCTACAGAGCGCGAAAATCCTGACATCATCAATGGTAGCAGAAGGCATCGAATTGCAAAAGGTAGCGGAACCTCGATTCAGCAAGTAAATCAGTTGCTGAAGCAGTTCAACGAGATGCGCAAGATGATGAAAACCATGAATAAAATGGGCGGTGCCAAAAGGGCGCTGTCAGGCATGAACTTATTTGGAAAGTGATCTCTCTCAGAGTCCGTCCCTCTGATTGCGGAGAGACTCTAAGAGAGATCATTTCAATCAGCGTCTCTTGCAGAGGACGTCATACCAATCAGAGTTTCTCGAAGAGAACTCTGATTCAACAAAAAAGCCACTGTTTTTCAAAACAGTGGCTTTTTTGTTCGGTCTTTACCTCTTTTTATCTGTAAGTCACTGCTTTGACTGCATCAATGGTACGCTTCACATTGGGAAGGATTTCTTCGATCAATGTAGGGGCGTAGGGTAGTGGCAGGTCTTTGCTGTTGACTCTTGTTACGGGTGCATCCAGGTAATCAAATGCCTGAGACTGTACCATGTGTGAAATATCTGTAGAGATAGATGCCAGTGGCCATGCTTCTTCTACAATCACCAGCCTGTTGGTCTTTTTCACAGAGTTGATGACGGTGTCATAGTCAATGGGTCGGACGGAGCGCAGGTCGATCACTTCAGCACTAACGCCTTCTTTTCCGAGTTCAGCAGCTGCTTCGTTCACTACTTTCATCATTTTCCCGAAGGAAAGCAGGGTAACATCTGTACCATTCTGTACAATGTGCGCTTCGCCGATAGCAAGGGTATATTCTTCTTCAGGAACATTGCCTTTGTCACCATACATGAGCTCAGACTCCATGAAAATAGTAGGATCGTTGTCTCTGATCGCTGTCTTGAGTAAGCCTTTGGCATCGTATGGATTTGAAGGCACTACTACTTTGAGACCAGGGCAATTGGCATACCAGTTTTCAAAGTTTTGTGAGTGCTGTGAACTCAACTGGCCGGCGTTTCCGGTAGGTCCTCTGAAGACCATCGGGATGTTGAATTGCCCGCCTGACATACTCATCATTTTGGCAGCACTGTTGATCACCTGATCGATGGCTACCAAAGAGAAATTGAAGGTCATGAATTCGATGATGGGTCTCAGGCCATTCATCGCTGCACCTACTCCGAGGCCTGCGAAACCAAGTTCGGCAATGGGAGTATCAATTACTCTTTTTTCGCCAAACTCATCCAGCATTCCCTGGCTCACTTTGTAGGCACCATTGTACTCTGCTACCTCTTCACCCATCAGGAAGATGGACTCGTCCTTTCTCATTTCCTCACTCATGGCTTCTCTGAGTGCTTCCCTGAACTGAATTTCTCTCATATTGTCTTTGGATTTCAGACCGCTAAGTTAATAACAGCATCCTATTCTTCAAACTAAATATTTGGCAATTATTGGTGATGGTATGAGGGAAGTTTGGGTGGTGTGTGGGTTTTAATTTTTTCTTTGGATAAGTTGTGTGAATTGTGCTGAAGGAAATACAGTTAATCCATCGTCTTTTGTCAAATGAAGGTAATTTTCACTAAATAATGACCTGGCTATACTTTTCCACTTAGAATAAGGGTTTTGTTCCCGACTCTCCTTATTATTATATAAGCCTTCACATCCGCTCAGGTTTGGAAGCCTTTATTTTTATCGACCTAACACCCTATAGATGACTCACACATCTGACGACGCAGGACTATTTCTCACCGGACTGGCGAGAAAAATGTTACTCATTGCATTCATCGTAATGGGCTTAGATTCTGCTTTTGCCCAAAACCAGACCATTTCCCTCAATGATCCAGATATTCCAAATCTTGAATTCAAAGTCGACCCTGCTATCCTGGCAACTCACCATGCCCGTCGGATCAGGCCATTTCATTTGAATCCCTTGCTTCAATCTATTGAAACCGTAGCCCTACAGGATCTGATTATACTTGATCTTTTTGATGCCAGGCAGTATAAGGCCCGTGTTGAAAAAGTCTATCAGAACGTAAATGGTACGCTGGTTATCCGTGCCCGGCTGGTCGACTCCAAACATGGTTTTTGTATCATCTCTATTATGAATGGTAAAAGTAGTGTGGTGATCAACATACCTGCGCATCAGGAAGAATTTCAGACGATTTTTGATCCAAATATGGAGGGACAGTTTCTCGTAGAAGTGGATCCTGCTAAGAAACCGATTTTTGAAGAAGCCCCGATTGTGGATACAAAGGGTTTTCATCATCATGCGAAGGAGGAAGATCTCGCTAATCAACTCGTATCAAGTTCTGAAGAGGTTGAAATTACCTTGTTGGTATGCTACACGGCCAATGCACTTCAGTGGAGTAATGATTTTGATGGAGGCATCGATAATACCATCAGTCTGATGATGGAAAGGTCGCAAATGATCATGGATGAAAGTAAGGCTGGTGTTCGTTTGAAGTTGGTTCATAGCACTGAGGTCGATTATGAGGAAACGGGCAGTATGCAGGAGGATCTGCGACGTATTGTAAGGCCCAATGACGGTTATGCGGACAACATGCATGACTTGAGGTACCAATATGAGGCAGATCTGGTCATGCTGTTGCAGGAAGGTGGTGACTTTGGTGGTATTGCCCGCCTGTTTACAGGGGCTCCGGATGATGGTTTTTCTATTACCAGAATAGATCTGGCCGCAAATTCTCACGTGGCAGCTCATGAGATAGGTCATAATATGGGTTGTGGGCATCACCTTCGTCAAAATTTTCAGCCGGGCCCCGGTTCGGAAACCTATGCCGCCGGTTGGCGATGGACCAGTGGTTTTGGGGATTGGTACAACTCAGTGATGTCTTACAGTAGTGGCGAATTTTTCAGCAATGGGCGGTCCAGCTTCACAGTGCCCTATTTTTCAGATCCGGATATTTTGTATGAGGATGAGCAAACCGGCCAGGAATATGCCAATAATGCACGCATGATCAGGGCCTCTAGGTCTTTCATCGCTGATTTTGGTAGTTTTGGACCCAATATCGATTTGACCATTACCTCACAGCAGATTTCTACCAATGAGATGGTAGCGGGTGACGAGATTGAGTTAGTTACATTCATTCAAAATACCGGAATCGTCAATTCTGTTGAAACCAACCTTGCAGTGTTCCTGTCGTCTGATCCCATTCTTAGTCAGTCGGATAGGTTGCTTGCTGAAAATGCGATCATTAGTCTGGGCGAAGACGAGTCAGTAGCACTGGAAACGACCGTAAAGATATCAGACAGAACTGTAGCGGGTGAATACTACCTGTTGATGGTTGTTGATGCTGACAATCAGGAGCGGGAGCGCAATGAGGATAATAACATTGCTTCCCTGAAAATAGTGGTGACAGAAGGAGCTGAGCCGGTGCGGGATCTGACGATTACTACTGCTTCCGTATCGTCTGCGAGAGTAGAAGCAGGAAAGAATCTTGACCTCGAAGCAGAACTGGCCAACCTGGGTACACTGGATGTCACTCTTTATTATGTCGCCTATGCTTTGTCTTCCGACCTTAGCTATGGTGAAACAGATATTTTGTTAGCGGCGGATGTCAACAGCCGCATTGGAGCAGACGGGATTGTTACACTGGAGAAAACAGTTTTGATTCCTCCTTCACTCGCTCCAGGGACCTACTCCCTGTTGTTCGTCGCTGATTATAATAGCAGAGTGGAAGAAATAAACGAAGACAATAACGTTCGGGCAGTTGAGATAGAGGTGCTGGAAAACACTTCTCCGCCAGCTGATCTGGCTTTGAGTGGCGTTTCCATTTCTACTACTCCCCTGATGGCAGGAGAAATGGTAGACTTGGAGTATGTATTGACCAACCGCGGAGAAACCGTATCTGGTGAGGTTAGGGTCGCTTATGTACTTTCCACAGATTTGCAATATGGAGCAGATGATTTGGTCATGGACAACAGAGTGCTTGCGAGCCTGTCCCCGGCTGATGAAACCACGATTCAGGAAGCTGTATCGATTCCTTCGACAACAGCACCAGGCACCTGGTACTTGCTCATTGTCGCTGATTACCTCGATCAAATAGCGGAAAGTGATGAGGGCAATAATATTGCTTCCATCGAATTGACCATCAATCAGGCCATCGCTTCTGTCACAACGAGTAGCAACCCACCAGAAGGAGGTACCATTAGTGGCGGAGGTGATTATGCTTTTGGCGATCAGGTGACCGTGACGGCTCAGCCCGCACAGGGCTATGTCTTTCTGAACTGGACGGAAGAAGGCGAGGAAGTGTCTGTTGACTTGTCTTATGAGTTTGAGGCAAGAGGCCGGGAACTGGTGGCCAACTTCAGCAGGGTCGTAGCTGTGGGAGCCGATCAGGTAGCGGCTGTTAAGGTATATCCCAATCCCTTTGTGGATCAATTGAATGTGGAGTGGCAAGGCTTTCAGCAATTGCAATTATACACCATGACGGGTAAAGAAGTCTTCACATCCACTGAATCGACCGTCCGCATTGGCACATTGACCAAAGGCCTTTATTTGCTGATTCTCACCGGCAAGGACGGGGAAAAGGTCAATTTGAAAGTGATGAAGCAGTGACTGAACCGGGTCTGTTTGATGAGTAGAGTTGAACTTTTGAAACGATCAAGTATGCCTACTTTGCTGAAGATGGTGCATGATGTTGTTTGGATAGGATGTGGTGACACATCCTGAGGCTGATTTGCCACGCCTATACACTGGCTTAAGCTCACTGATTGTCAGTGGATTAAATATTATCGAAGTGGTCTTGTATTTTATGCGCTGGTGACTGGTTTTAGGCATTATTATTGCTTGATAAAAACTATGAAAACTGCTCCGCACCTACGGAGTTCGATTACCTATTTATTGACCTAAAATTAACCTGAAAATGATCCACCTATTAACTAGTGCCAGACGTCAATCAATTCTTGCAGTCATTCCGGTTTTGTTGTTCCTGCTCCTCAGCCATTCGCTGCTTAGCCAGGTACAACATCAGATAATTTCACTCAATGACAAAAGTCAATCAGTTATACAATCCAGGTCTGGGGACAACCCTTCTGAGCAGGCGCTGAATGCTATCCAGATGCGCGGGTTTCAGTTAAACCCCACACTTCAGTCTGCGAATGCGGTAGAGGCTGATGACGTTATCCTGCTGGACCTCTTCGATACCAAACAATATCGCGCCCGGGTTGACAAAGTATTTGAAGAGGTGAATGGTACAACTGTGTTAAGGGCCAGGATTGAAGGCTCGGAATATGGCTTTTGTATCATTACAACCACCAACGGTATCAGCAGCATGATTGTAGAAGTTCCGGAGCGCAATGAGCTCTTTCAAACTACTTATGATCCACAATCAGGTTCTCACCTCTTATTGGAAGTCGCCAAAGACAGGAACTTACCCCTTCAGGAGGGAACTTTGCCTTTTCAGCCAATGGTTAAAAGGGCGACTGCTCATGCACACCCGACTCTAGACCGGGTAGAAAATAACAGAGACGTTGAGGTAAATGTATTGGTGGTGTACACTCCAGCAGCGAAAGAATGGTCAGCAGCGAATGAATCGGGGATTGAGAATACCATCAGTGTGATGATGGAACGCTCGCAGCTGAGTATGGATAATAGCGAAGTGGGCATTCGGCTGAACCTTGTGCATACGGCTGAAGTACCTTATCAGGAATCGGCCAGTATGAGGCTGGACCTGAGACGGCTGGCCAGGAATGGAGAGGGCTATATGGATGACGCACATGTTTTCAGGGAACAGTTTAGCGCAGACCTGGTCATGTTGCTACAGACCTCCGACGAATTTGGTGGCCTTGCCTATCTCTTCACGGGAGAAGCTAGTACGGGGTTCGGCATTACGCGGGTACAACAGGCCTCCACCACTTATACAGGTGCACATGAGTTTGGTCATAACTTTGGGTGCCATCATCACCGCGATCAAAATTTTCAACCAGGGCCGGGTTATCATGACTATTCTGCGGGCTGGCGTTGGTCGGAGTCGGTGGTGGAGCACTACTGTACGCTGATGACCTATGAAAGGGGGCAATACTTTGATGACCTTACTACACATACTGCTGTTGCACACTTTTCCAATCCCTCTGTGAGATACAATGGCCTTGCCACGGGAGACCCAATCCTGGCAGACAATGCGCATACACTGCGTCAAACGAAATCGGTAATAGCTACTTTCAGTGACCAGGGACCTGGGGTGGACCTGGAATTGACGGATCAGACGGTTTCTCAAACCACTGTTTCTCCAGGAGATGAAATTCAGGCAACGATCAAGGTAACGAACATCGGTGACTGGGATGCCGATGAGGTAAAGTTGGCTTATTTTTTTTCCACTGACGAGTTCCTTGATGAGTTTGACAAAGTATTGGCCGAGGAAAGTGTTCCAGCGCTTGTTTCAGAAGAATTTTTCGAGCAGGGAGCGACCTTGAAAATCCCTGAGAATGCGTTGTCAGGCGTGCACTACCTGTTTTTTGTAACCGATGTGGATGATCGGCAGGAGGAGTTGAATGAATTCAACAATTCCGATTATATTGAAATAGAGGTGATCAATGGAGCATTACCTACCCGGGACCTATTGATCTCCTCTCAGTCCGCTACCAATACAGCCGTTGTGGCCGGAGATGACAATGAAGTCACCGTAGGCGTGACCAACACTGGGAATGTCAATATCGGGATTTCTTCTGTCGCCTTTATGCTTTCAAAAGACCAATCATTTGATGAAGCTGATCTCCTGCTTTCTAATAGTGACAATACCGTGGTTCCTGCAGGTGCGACAGCCAGCCTTAGCCAGTCGATCACCATCCCGCCGTCAGTGGCTCCCGGTGAGTATTACCTGCTACTTGTGGCTGACTATCAAGAGCAAGTACAGGAATCCGATGAAAGTAATAATGTCGCTTTTTTAGAGATGACCATCCTGGAAAATGGCGCTGTTCCTGCTGATGTTGTAATTGAGAGTACATTTAGCACATCCACCGAAATTAGGATAGGGGAGCCTTTAGACCTGACGTTTGACCTGTCAAATATCGGTGAAACGACCACCAGTAGTGTCGGTATTGCTTATCTGTTATCGAAGGATAGCGAGCAAGATGCTTCTGACTTATTGGTTGCTCTCAGTACTACAGAAGCCCTGGAGGCGGGGCAGGAGATCACTGTTGAAGAATCGATTACACTCCCCAATTCCGTTGACCCGGGACCCTGGAACTTGTTGGTGGTGGTAGATTACTACCAGCATATAGCGGAGAGTGATGAAACCAACAATCTTATTTTCTTCGGGTTGCAGGTCAATCCATCGTTCGTGTCCATTGATGCGATCAATGTCCCTTCGGAAGGAGGAACTGTGAACGGAATAGGCGATTTCTCTGCCGGAGAAACAGTAGTATTGGTGGCTGAGCCGGCACAGAGTTTTGCCTTTGTCAACTGGACAGAAGATGGAATAGAAGTTTCTACTGAGATTCGCTATGAATTCGATGCATCCGAAGACAGAAACCTGGTTGCCAACTTCAATAGGGTCGTCTCTGTTGACCCTGATCGTGTAGCTGCTCATAAAGTCTATCCCAATCCATTTACAAGCCAGTTGCAGGTGGAATGGCCTGATTTTCTGCAACTTCAGATAATGAACATGTCCGGGAAAGAGGTCTTCAGGTCAGACGAACCCACTGTCGACCTTGGGGAATTGACAAAAGGCGTCTATTTACTGATTTTGACCGGTCAGGACGGGGAAAGGGTGAATTTGAAAGTGATGAAGGAGTAGTATTGGCGGGCTTTGCTTGGTCGGCTGTGGGGACACAGGGCTATTTATCGCTGCGGGGGCACAGCTTTGGGCTTTTTAACGATATGGAGAGACAGCCGATGGATTGATTTGGCGATTGTCTACTGGTTGGATGAGTGATTCATGATAAGTAATGAGGAAATGCTGGAATACGATTGAATTACTTAACAGTTCAATAATTAATGTTTTCCATTTGCTTTAATCATACCATTCGGAAAAGTTAACTGATGTGGTATTTAATAAAAAAAGACAGCCCATAGCAGCTGCCTCTTTTGTTTGTCAATTGTAATCGATAGTAATAGTCTTTGTTTCTTAGATATTAAACGCCAGATTTAGATTCTAGACTAGTGTATTTACAGGTATTTAGAAGGTTTAAAACCCTACTTTGACACAGCGCCTGTTATTCCTCTGTTTAGTCTTATTTCTTATATCTTTAGTCTTATGTCTTTTATCTCGTATCTCATTAATTAAATCACTTTCCACTGCAGGTCCTTGTCATACTGATAAGTTACCTTACCTTGCTGGTCGATGGCGAAAAGGTAGATCCACCGATTGTTCAGTAAGTGCCGAACCGACTCATGCTTACTAAGAATGATGCTCATTTCATCCACAGGGGCCTCAATGATGACATTCAGTCGGGTAGGTTCGTGTTGGTATTTGGAACCGTCATGAACCGATTGTATAGGTAACCCTACTCTGAGGTCTCCGGCAAATCCTTCCTGCACGCCGAGTCCGCCTACCACGTTATGCAGTGTTTTGTTGCCTGCTCCAAACACTTTATTGTCTACGGTAGAGGCATAATACTGTAAATTGATCCAACTGCTAACGACCATCGGCGCCGTCATGATGAGTTCGAGTACACCAAAGCCTTTGTCTTTTTGCCAGTCATAATTGTGCATGAAGGCCTTTCCTTCCAGGTTCAGTTGTGCCGTACGTTCACGCGGAGCGACAATAAAGGAGGAGCATCCTGCAAGGCCCCATTCAGGTCTCACCTGAGACCAGTCCTTGCTTCGGTCCATGATCTTTTGGTTGATGTCTCCTTCTTTGACACCCATTCTACCGGCTCTTTCAGCCCGTGTCATCTCACTGGCCATTTTCAGTGCATATTTCAACTCATTGATGGACTTTTGATCCCAGGCAGGGTGCTTCTTGTAACTGCTGGTGAATATCTTCACTTCATCGGTTGTGGTATCATGCAGGGCCGGAAGGAATAGCGTGTTGAATGGAATGTCAATACCTTGCTGCTTCAAGGCTTCCCGCACGGCCGCATCATTGAGGACCGCTGCTGCTACTTTGGCATTGGCTTCTCCCGAGTGCCCTCCGCAAGCGCCACAGTCCAGGCCGGAGGCGTGTGGATTGTTAGCACTGCTGGAACCATGGCCTGTGATCAATACCACACGACCAAAGTTTCCTGTCAGGGACATGGCTTTCAATGCGGAGGCAGCCATGTCAATCCGATCTTTGAGCGGAATGCCGGTAACCTCCGTGTGGGTATGCTGCTCCAGCGATACATCCAGTTGAGCGATTTCTTTTGGGTGAAGGCCCACCTGCCCTGGAGCGGGAGCGGGCCTGGTCCATCCAAATGCATCCGAAACGAGCTTGGGAAGGAAATAAATACCCAATGGACTCACAAAACCAAAACAACTGATGGCGCCTTGCTTAAAAGCTTTGATGGCTTTGGACAAGTGAGATTGCAGGAATCTCCTTTTCAGCGCACTGCCGGGGTTGGTCTCGTTGGGTAATTGCTCTTTGACTGTATGAGAAGTTGTGAGCAGGACAGGGCACTGATTGGAACCGTCTTCATGTCCCAGTTGCACGTATTTGATGGGAAAAGCAAAGAAGCCTGCGAAACCCACTGTGGCCAGGTCCCTGTTGACAGTTTCCAGGTTTCTTCTGTAAGCTTCAGACCTTACGTCAATGCAAAAGACTGCTTGAAACTGCGGCGCTTTTTTCGTGAGCTTGACCGGCCCCTGCTCATTGATCAAGGCAATGATCTTGCGTTGTTGTGCATTGTCAAAGGCTTGTTGGAGCACCAGTCTCTTTGCGAGGCTCCGCGCTATATTACCTGTGGAAAGCATCTGTAGCGTTTCATGTTTGGCAAATTCCCAGCTTGGGGTCAGTTCTTTGTGCCTTAAGAGCTGTTTCAGTGCGCTCTCCCAGACGAGTAGAATGGTGAGAAACTCAGGTAGCTGGTGACTTTTCTGGCCATGTAAACCAGCGTCCCAGTCGATTCTCGCCGCAAAACCTGCCCACCCGTTGAGCTTCATCAGCAAAGCGTTGAGGTAATAGTCCAGCATGTCTTCTGAGAGCTCCAGGTGATTGAGTGCCACTTTCGCAGCATCCAGGTAATCATCTGGCAGGGAGGCAACGTACTTTCTGAATCCCCTAAGCCCCATTACCTCTGTGCCGAAGTCTACCGATGCTTCGCGTTTCCATGCCTGGTACAGTGAATTGCCTTGTCTTGCAGTATCCCATGTGGCCTGCTTTTCATCAAAGTATGCAGCCGCCCAGAAGGAGATACGGTCCACCATGAAGCGGCTCCATTTTTTTCCATTGATTTCATTGGCTACATCCGCAAAAGTGCTGATGCGCAGGTTGTCGTCAGGGGTAGTGTCCTCATATAGCGTCATCAGGAATTTATCTAAGTCCCGATCAAAGCTACTCTCTTTCAATGCCTGGCTGATATCTTCTGGTGTAAATTGTCCCTTTTGCAGGGCATTCAGATAAAAGGAAACAGGTAAGGTGCCTTCTGTCTTAGCGCTCTTGTAAAGAAAATCCATTGCCTTGTCAAAGGGCATATCAGCCATGCCCATGTAGACATTTACTGCCACAAAATTTTCCAGAGACCACAGTGGTGCGATGAATCGCGAGCCCTTCCGGAGGATCTCGCTAATTGCTGCGCGGGTAGTATTACTTGTTATGATCATCCTCTGTTCTTTCTTAATTATTGACCATCATTTCAACCTCTTTTTCTTCTTCGGTGGGCCCCACACTGGGGAGCTCCTGCTCTTCCTTCACCGTGAGATTGGCCCACTTAAATTTGTCATGTTTCAGTGATCCGATCATCCGGTCAAACAAGACATTGGCGTAAAAGCCATTCCTCAGATGTACTCCAAGGCTGTAGCCTACTGTGGTTTCTCTGAGCCAGGGTGATACCAACTGTATCAAGACTACAAATCCATAGGCAGCTAGTAGTACAGAGGCGAGGATTGCAATGTTAATATGCGGATTGTAAACTGCGGGTATTTCGGCCTGTAATAGCAGTTGGGCAAAATGTTCAAAGCACAGGAACGACAGCGCTGCAACCGCTGCGATGACAGCCGTTTGCCCTACTGCCAACAAGTTCCACTTTGCATCTATTGTCTGAGTCATTAGTTGAGCAAGGCCCATGATGATGATGACGGATATGATGAATAAGCTAAAATTTTCTGCTAAATCCAGGCCCCACAACGAGGCACTGAGGTAGAATATGCCAAGTGCTACGACTATACTCAACAAGATGAGTAATGGGTTCCCTTTTCTCTTGCTTTGCAAAATTCTCTTCGCTTTTACCAGGTCTATTACACTTCCTGAAGATAGGAAGGAGTGGGCTTTGTAGAATGAGTGCCCTACTATATGAAGAATAGCAGCGGAATAAACGCCAAGACCGCAAAGCATTAAGGAGAATCCCATGTGTGCAATACTGGAATAGCCCAGCGAAACTTTGATACTAGGTTGTGTGAGATATACCACTGAGGCGAATAGTGCCGTCAATCCGCCAATGACCATCAAGATCATAGACGCTGTTACTGACTCAAACAGTAAATAACTCATTCTCACCATGAGGAAAGGGCCGGCATTTAGCAGTCCTGCATGAAGCAATGCGGATACAGGTGTAGGAGTCTCTACAACCTCGATGAGCCAACCGTGTGTTGGAAATTGAGCAGACTTGAGTACTGCGGCAATCACGAGCAATCCGGTTGCCCATGTAAAAGCGCCATTGATGGCCACGTTGCCACTGTTTTGAATAAACTCAAAAATAACAGCTAGTTCACCCGTGCCAAATTGTAAGTAGATAATAGTGAAGGCGGCAAAGAGACTGATGTCTCCAGCTCTGGCTACTATGAATTTTTTTCTTGCTGCAGCAATGGCCTGTGGACGGTGTCTGTAAAATACCAGCAGATAATGCAGACAAACACTGGTGATGATCCAAAAAACCATAATTTGGAATAAGTTCCCGGAGAGTACAAGCAGCTCAACCGAAGCGATGGTAGTGGCGAGGCGCCCAAAGAAAATATGCTGTCTGGGATCACCATCCAGATAGTTTTCACTAAACCTCAGGATGACCAGCCCAAGTATGGCGATCATGGTCAACATGATCATACTGAGCATATCCATGCGGATAGAAAAGCCAAGCCCATCTATTCCCAGCAGAGGAGAGGTTGCTGTTGCATATTTTACAATAGAGATCAGGCCGATTAATGCCATGACAAATCCAAAAAATGCGGGGAGTTGCCCGCTGATCATAAAACGCTGTTTACGGATACCCTTGCCTGACAATACCCAAGCGGTATACAGTAGCATTGATAGCGGGGCTAAGAGGGGAACAAACGTTAAAACGGAGTTTTGCATTACAATTGATCAATTATTGTTTTGGGAGATTTTATAACAACGAAAATATGGCTCCGAATTCATAAACGAAAATTTATTTTTTTTATGAAAAGCATTTACTAAGATTTATGATTTGAATGAGGCGGTTGTATAAATGACTTGTTGTCAATTGCTTAGATAAAGAAAGTTGCCTGTAGGTAGGGAAGAAGAGACAGGAGAGTCGGGAAGTAAAAATGTATGCCCCGTAAAAGCAATGATGTTTGGGGATAAGTCGAAAACCTGAGAACAAAAAAAAGCCCCTCCGTTTCCGAAGGGGCTTTGTTATATGTTTTTGGCTACTGATTAGTTAACAGCAGCATCAACCTGACTCTTGAAGTTCTTAAACTCAAGATCAGAAAGTGCTTTTGCTTTCAGAGTAGCGTCTGCGTTCACCGCATTTTTCAAGCTTGCAGCTACTGCTGCAGCATTATTGTCTCTTGCAGAAGCAATGGCAGAAGCATATTGTGCCCAGGCGTAGCTCTTGCTGGAAGAAGAAACATCTCCGAATGCTGCAACAGCTTTGTCATATTCTTTATTCAAAAGGTAAGCAAGACCTTTATCGTAGGTAGCACTTCCATCGTTATCAGAAGCACCGGCGAGAGAAGATACTGCTGCACCATACTGTCCGTTTCTGATTTGGATAGCACCTTTCACACCGCTGATTCCACTTTTGATTTCAGCAGAAGTAGACTTGTTTTCAGCAGCAATTGCGTTTTCCAGTGCTTTTGCATAGTTGCCTTGCATCACATAAGCAGTAGCAAGGTTAGAGTGTACTTCACCACTTGGGTTCAACTTGGCAGCAATTTCCAACTGTGTAACAGCAGCATCAATTCTGCTTGTATTACCAGCAGCAGCTTGTCTCAGGTATGCAGCAGCAAGATTGTTGTGAGCTACCCAGCTTGTACCTTTCTTAGTCGCAGCAGAGTAAATAGCTACTTTCTCATCCAGTGAAGGTGTTAAAGAACCAGAGTACAATAACTCTTCCAATGTCAATGTGTCGCTCTTTACCTTGTTCTCAGCAAGCATTTTACCCAATACTGAAATCTCGTTGTCAGATTTCTTAGGCTTCACTGTCAAAATTTGTGTTTTTGCAGTTCTCAAAGGAGGGTACACATCTTTCAACAATTTCTTGTAAGAAGAAAGCTTTTGTAAGTTGTCTTCTTTGTCTTCGAAAGAACCAATACCATTTACAATTCTCAGTACTTCAGCTTTTTCACTTTCGCTGATACCATCGTAAGAGGCTAAAGCTGTTTTGAAAGGAGCCCAATCCTCAACAACAGACTTGGTGATGAAATTGATACCATCAGACAAATCCTGATAGTCATACTTTTTCATTTCTTGTCTGTAAAAAGCTTCAATAGCTTTTGCTCTGTCTTCAGCCAGGTCTTTGTTGACTCTTTCAGAACCTTCAGGAGAGTGAAGACCAGTGATTGATACTGTTCTTGTTAAGTTTTTCTCTGCGATGAAAGCATCAAGGTTTTTACCTCTTTCACTTCTCTTCTCAGAATACCTCAAAGTAGATCTTCCCTGATCGAAGAAGAAAGCTACCTCTGTAGGGATCAACTCTTCTTTGTTGTTGTAACCGTGGTTAGCGTAAGGCATGAAGTAAACATCCTTCACTAGCGTAGAGGTGGTGATCAACCCTTCTGCAACAGGCAGTTTGTCAGTCATTTTAGACTTGCCGTTTCTAGGATCTTTTGCTACACCCTGAATATAAAGCGTACCTGGATTCATTCCTTCTTTGTAATCGAAAGAATAGTCCTGACTTTTTCTGGAAGTAGTAGTGCTACTGTTGGTGAAGTCTTCAGCTTTGAATTCCAATTCAGGGAGTTCAAGTTCCTGTTCTCCATACTGGTAAACGGTTTTCAAAGAGTACACTTTTCCTTTTGGAAGCATTTTCGGAGGCAAAACCGCCGACATATCAAATGCTACTTTACCACCGTGCACCTCAAGCGGATTAGGATCTACCTTCAGGTCTTGCTTTTCAGCAAGCTTAATCATCTTATTCAATGCACAGCCTGAAAAAATAGCAGAACCAACCAATAAGGCAGCAAAAAGCTTGATCGTTCTCATCTCAATAATTTTTTGTTTAGTTAAAAGCGATATTTATTCTTAAATAATCCTGCAAAATATGGATTTAGAAGCAACAAAAATAGATAAAATTATTTATCTTACTAGAGTGTAATTGATATTTTGTAAAAAGATATTTGCTTATCTTTGCAACTTCTTATGGATATGCCTGACTTTTTTGAAAAATATGCATTTGGAGTATGTACACGGCTTGGGGAAAAACTGAGAATTCCCACAACCAGTATTCGTATGTTCTTCATTTATGCAAGCTTTTTAACCTTTGGTAGCCCAATCATTATATACTTATCACTAGCATTTGTGATGAATTTCAGGAAACACCTGAGAAGAAGGTATAATTCGTTGTGGTACTATTGATAGCAAATTGCTACTTAACCCACTTAAATCTAATGTCACTAAATTTTTTCTTGCCCCTTATGAAGTACTCAAATACCACCAGTTTATTGGAAATATAGGTATTGTTGGATGGCGCAAAACGAAATCCATGACGCCAAATGTGTTGAAGAGCCGGGATAGCCGCGTGCCAATGTGCCTTACCTACTGCCCATGCATGTTTTGGATTGCCATCGGAAATAAATTTGAATGCGGCGACCAGGTCCAGGATGGAGCGCACCGGTAACTTGAAAATCAGTTGATAGATGGGGAGATTTTTCACCAGAATCAACAGGCCGTTTCTGAAGTTGAGGTAAGTTTTTCTGGGATTATCACTGGACAATGTTCCTCCTCCTACATGGTAAACAACGCTCTGATGACAATATCTGATCTTTAGGCCTTCATTTTGAATGCGCCAGCAAAGATCAATCTCTTCCATGTGGGCAAAGAACTGAGGGTCAAATTCGCCCAGTGCATGAAACAGCTCTTTCCTGATCATAAAGCACGCGCCGGTAGCCCAGAAGATATCAGTGTCTGCATCATATTGTCCTTCATCACGCTCCAGGTTGTCAAAAAGACGGCCCTTGCAGAAAGGGTATCCAAGCCGGTCGATGTAGCCTCCTGCCGCACCGGCATACTCAAAGTGGTCCTTTTGGCGAAATGCCCTGATTTTAGGCTGGCATGCGGCAATATCGGGTGAGGTTTTCATCGTAGACAGCAGTGGGTCTACCCAGTTGGGCGTTACTTCCACATCACTGTTGATAAGAATCAAGTATTCTGCCGCTATTTGCCGTAGCGCTTGATTGTAACCACCAGCATAGCCGTGATTCTCCTCAAGAAGTATCAACCGTACTTCTGGATGATTTACTTTTAAGTAGGCCACTGATTCGTCTGTAGAGGCATTGTCTGCCACATAAACAGGGTGGGGGTGACTGTACTTTACCAACCCTGGGAGAAAATCCCGGAGATACTTCAGGCCATTATAATTGAGGATGACAATGGCAAGTTCTTCCCGCACAGTACCATCGGCCGCTTCATTTGCGGTCTCACTTGAGGGTATTTCCGGCATCAGAAAAGGTTGCCTAAATCCATACCGGGGATGTTGGGTAGTAATCCGTCAGTAGCAGATTTGAGGTGTTCTTTGGCTTTTGGTTCTACGTTGGCTAAAGCAATGTTCACTGCAGCAACTGTGAGGTCCTGTAGCATCTCTTTGTCATCTGCAGTCATCAGAGAAGCGTCTATGTCGATGGACATGACTTCTTTCCTGCCGTTGACGGTTGCCTTCACCATTCCTGCACCAGACTCTCCGCTAGCAGTAATGGTACTGAGGCTTTCCTGCGCTTCTTTAATTTTTTCCTGGGCTTCCTTCACTTTGCCCATCATTTTCATCATGTCAAACATATGCCAACTAATTACCTGATCAATATGAAAGCGCCCCTTTGTTGAATGACTCTCCCATTTTCATCTGTTAAACTGATTTGATAGATATATGTTCCGCTCGGAGCAAATCCTCGCTTATACTTTCCATCCCAGCCTTCAAATATACTCTCTGAGATAAAAATAAGTTCACCCCATCTGCTGAAAATTTGCATGCGAAATGCACTTGCCTCCTGTACGATGGGTAGAAAGATGTCATTGACCGTGTCATCATTGGGTGAAAATGCGCTGGGAACGATGATCTCTGGCTGTTGATTGAGTTGGATAACATTGGAAAACACACTTCTGTTATTGGCCTGGTCAAAGGCGACGATCCGGTAGTTGCGGCCTGGGTCGGCTGCGATGTTTCTGGCAAAATCATTTACTGAAAGGTCTTCTTCCGATTGCAACTGCAGGTCATCATTCAAAATTTGCAGGGTATAGCGAATCACATCATCGGACACGTTCCAGCCCTGGTAGTTGTTCCAGGAAAAGCTGTAGTTGTTGGTCGCTGTTTCTGTGGCGCGCAGGAACACCGGGCGGATCAGTACTGACCGTTCCGAGCCATTGCCACAAGTATCAGAACTAATGATGTGGTAATCGTAGACCGTATTGCCGTTGGATACGGAAGCATCTGTGAAACTATTGTTCTCCGTAGTGAGCAGGGTAGAAAAACTTCCTCCCGATACGGCCCTGATGACCTCGTGATCTGAAGGGGCCACTGGTAACGCCTCCCAGGAGAAGTCAATTCCTGAAGTGCCAAATGTCGCGGATACATCGGTGAGAGACGGCATGTTAGATTCCAGGTCACTATTGCATTGAATCTCCGAGGTAACATTGGCGCCGGTACATTCATCCAGCGCAATCAGCCTGAAGCAAACCTGAGTGGTGTTGACCGGAATAGCGGATCTCATGTAAGTACTTTGATTAAGAACAGTATCTAAAGTAATGTAGTCGGTGCCGTTTTGGCTGTATTGCACCTGATGCCTAACTGATGGCATCAGATCTACACCCATATTGACGGCGATGAGGTCTTCGCAGTGCTGTTGGATATCCAGTGCCGTTATTTCCGGGGTTTGGAAGCTGTTGGCGGGGCTGTAGTTGAAACTGACCTCACCACAATTGCCCGGGCCGCCATTGAAAAAGCCTTTAATGCGCAGCGTCTGAGTAGTACCGTCTGCAAATTGTATGATATCTGAGAGCTCATTGGGTAAGGTCTCAACCGAGTCGGTGCCGAAATAAACACGGTAAAAATCATAGTGCTGGGAGGTGGGTAGTACCCTTGCGGCATTGTTGGGACAACTGAATATTTCAAAAGTGGGCTCCAGTGGATCGAAAACGGTGATTGTCAAAGTGTCTGTACGAGGAGATTGACTTTGAACGATCTGCACGATTTCATAGGTTCCCGGGTTGGTGTAGGTATGAAAAGTGTCATTAGTTTCGGCAGTACCTTCTTCATAAATGTACTGCCGCACTACCGCTCCAAAGCTATCGTTGATGGTGATGTTGATAGAGAGAGGCGCACATCCCGTTACGAAGTCGCTGGAAAACCTGCCCAGTCGACTGTCGTTTTGCGCATAGCCCTGCTGACAGACCGTGCAGACCATCAGCAGAAATATACATTGTATGATGTGGGTGAGCCTCTGCAAGCGGTTATCCTGTTTTCAATGTTGTGATGATTTCATCCAGCGAAAGCATCTGCTGTTCTCCACTGACCATATTTTTAAGTTTGTATTGCTGTGCCTTGATCTCATCTGAGCCAATAACGACCACATAAGGTACATTATTTTTATCGGCATAGCCAAATTGCTTTTTTATCTTGGCCAGATCAGGGTAGACATAGCAGCTGATATCATTTTTTCTCAAGGCACCCGCCAGCTTCAGGCTGTGTTTCATGCTTTCCTTGTCAAAGCTCACAAACAAAACTTCCACACTTTTGGTGATGGTCTCAGGAAAGAGGTTTTTCTCTTCCAATACATCATAAATCCGGTCGATGCCAAAAGAAATGCCTACACCTGACGTGTCTTTCATACCAAAAACGCCGGTGAGGTCATCATAGCGGCCGCCACCATTGATACTTCCGATATCAGAGTTGAGTGGCTTCACCTCAAAGATTGCACCCGTGTAGTAGGAGAGGCCCCTGGCCAATGTCAGGTCAAATTCTACTTTCAGATCGGTTTCATCGGTGAGGTAATCGAAGACCTCTTCTATTTCATTGATGCCTGTCATCCCGACTTCGCTGTCTTTAAGGAAATCTTTCAAGAAGGCTATTTGTTGGTCTGCCGGCGTGTCAAACATTTTACTCAGTGCAGGGATAGAACTTTCCGGGCAGCCTTTGCCTTGGAGTTGTTCGAATACTTTGTCCTTTCCGATCTTGTCCAGCTTATCCACAATGACACAAAAGGCGCTTTCCTTTCCAGCCATCCCGATTGTATCGCTGATTCCAGTGAGGATTTTGCGGTTGTTGACTTTAGTTACATAGTCTTCCAGCTGCAGCCTTTGGTAAGCATCCCTGATCATCAACAGAATTTCCGCTTCCTGAATCAATGAATCAGAACCTACCACATCGGCATCGCATTGATAGAATTCGCGATACCGGCCACGCTGAGGTCGGTCTCCCCGCCATACGGGTTGAATCTGATACCTTTTAAACGGGAAAGACAGTTCATTTCTGTTCATGACCACAAATCGTGCAAAAGGGACAGTGAGGTCATATTTCAGACCTTTCTCGGCTATCAAAGGCAAAACAGTTTTTTCGCCTTCCTGTAAGTGAGCTTCAGTAACATCTTTCAGATAAGGTCCACTGTTTAGGATCTTGAACAGTAGCTGGTCACCCTCATCTCCATATTTACCCGTCAGGACAGATAGTTGTTCCACTGCAGGAGTTTCGATATTGTCAAAACCATATTGACGGAATACAGCCCTGATGTTTCCGATGATGTAGTTGCGTTTGGCCATCTTTTCAGGGCCAAAGTCGCGCATTCCACTAGGAGTTTTCGGTTTTTCTGAAGACTTCATAAATAAATTTTGCACAAAAGTACTGAATCTTGTAAATTCGCACTCCGTTTAATCAATGATTTGACAAAGAAAAGCAATGGCGGTTACTAGATTAGAAAGAAAAGGAAGAAAAAATAAGTCTGTAGCGAAAAGAAAAACAGACAATATCAAACGGTTGAGTGCTTCTCCCGTCATCAAGAAAGTAGATGTAGAGGCTATCAAAGCTGAATTCGCAGCCAACAGTAAAAAAGGCAAGAAGAAAGCAGCTAAGAAAGAGGAAGCTCCAGAAGCCCCAGCTGCAGAGAAAGAAGAGACTTCCGCTGAGTAAGACTTAGCAATCAAGATATTTACAACCCTGGCATAATTGTCAGGGTTTTTTATTTATAGGTAGCCTCTTACCAGGTAAACCAAATAGCCCACCCACTCTTTGGTGAGGATTTCCCATTTGTAGAGCGCAGAACTTTTTGGATATAACCAGCTATCAGGTTCCCAGGTGGTAGGAGTGCTGTAGAGGTCCGTGGCAAATGGCGTTACCTTGAAACCTACTTTTTCAAAACATCCGCTTGCTCTGCGCATGTGAAATGCGGAGGTGATCAGCAGTACTTTTTGTGTTGTACCGATCAGCTCTTTCGTATAAAGGGCATTTTCTGCGGTATTCCTTGCTGCGGTTTCCAGCATAATCACCATTTCCGGAATCCCTGCCGTGAGCAACGTTCTTTTAATACTGGCTGCCTCAGATAAGTCGCTGCCGGCAATAAGTCCTGATCCTCCGGTGACTACAATCTTATCGATGATTCCTTTTTTCCATAGATCTATGGTGTGCAAAACACGGTCAGCTCCCTTTTGATAATGCGTTCTGTCTGCAGGCTCCTGATTGGAGACAGTGACTCCAGTTAACAAAACGCCATACTGATGATGTTCCACAGATTGATAGGGTACCGGCTTCGTTTCCCACCCGGCCATGATTAGGTTGCTGATGAAGGGATTGGTGAAAAATAGGAGAAGCCCCACTAGTGTAGTCAAAGCTACCTTCCGGCGCCTTGGGTTTTTCGTCCATATCGCGTACACCGCCAGCAATATGAGCCAGGTAGTAGGTGAGGTGACGAAACGCAATAATTTGGATAATACGAAAAACACTACAGGAACTTTTAATTGCTGCTATTGATCTTCAACGACTTCAATCACGCTTTAAAATGGCTTCTTACCACTTAAGATTTTCCGCAAGACATCAAAATACAAGGTAACAATGAGTATAATTGTCATCAACCAGATGATGATGACGTTAAACCACTGAGTGGGAACCAACATACCAAAAATCTGCTTGTACGGCTGGTAGAACTGTGCCCTGAAATCCAATGGATTTCCTGTTTCAGGAATGAGGAAGATCGGGTACAGCTTTTGTATCAGGTGATTGTCTTTTTCCAATACACGGTGATTGGTTTGTGTATTTTTCACGATCAGGCTGAGGCGATCATTGACATATTTCTTCTTCTCTTCCAGCAGGTGCCGATCTCCAAATTCTTTTTTGAGTGCATTGGTGATCTTGTCACGCTCTGCAATGGCGGCTTTGGATTGCTTATTGAAATAAGTCTTTATGCTACGAATCTTGGTTTGAAGGTCCTCAAAAGTAGATTCCTTAAAATCATTCCTGTTCAGCTCCTTTAGCGATTGGATATTCTCAGGATCGCTCAGCATCTTGCTAAACTCATTCTTGATGGTAAGAAAATCATTGTCTACCCGTTGGATGACCTCAGGGTCGCTGGATTTGAGATTGACTTTGCAGTTTTCCAGCTTGCTGAGCAGGCTTGGAAGCAGATACACCGTTTTGAATTCTGAATTGGCCGCTACCTGATCAAACTCATAGAACTGCTTTTCGAACGGGTTTTCTTTGAATTGCGCAACTGCCAATGCCTCAAAAGCCCACCTTGAAGCCATTATCTCTCCCACGAGTGGAACTTTGTTTTCCGAAGATAGTACCGGATTGAGCTTATCAAAGTTGACCACTACGCCACTCAGCAATAGTTGTGGGATGATCAACAGTGGAATCAAAATGTAGATGGTGATGACATTGCGGAAAGACGCTGAAATGTTCAGCCCCAGTACATTGGCAAAGCAAGAAGCAGAGAACATGACCACCCAGAACACCAGCGTGATTCCGGGAATCTCCAGGATCAGGCAGCCAATGATGACAAAAGTAACTGTTTGCACTGCTGAAATGGAGAAAAGAATGACCAGCTTGGAAAGAATATAGCTACTCCTGCTGAGGTTGAGGAACGACTCTCTTTTGAGAATTTTGCGGTCCTTCACAATCTCTTCGGCACTGACGGTGAGTCCCATGAACAGTGCAACGATGATGCTCATGAAGAAGAAAACCGGCAGGTTCTCATTTTCCTGAAAGACATAACTACTCCGGTCTGCTCTTACGTACCTCACAATAAATGCCAGTAAAAGAGCCAATAGCGGCGCTTCCAGCAGGTTAATGATCAGGTATTGCCTGTTGCTGAGCTTGCTGAGTACATCTCTCTTGCAAAAAATCGCTGTTTGCTTCAGCTTATTGGGAATATTGAGGTTTTTGGGTGGATCTTCATCTGCCACCTCCACTGTAGGCAGTGTGATGTTGTTTTTAAATTCTTCGTGCCACTGCTCCGGGCTTATTTTTCGCTGCTTGGTAAAATAGCCATATTCATTGACTACCTTGGCTTCCACAATGTTGAAAATTTGCTCGGGATTCAGGCTTGCGCTCGAGTCTACCAGATTCACCACATTCTTGAAATAGCGAATGCCATCAATGGGATTGCCGTAGTAGATCTGATAACCACCTACGTCCAGAATGATCAGCTTATCAAACATCTTGAAGATGTCAATGGATGGCTGATGGATGACCACAAAAATCATCTTGCCCTTGAGGGAGAGATCTCTCAGTAAATCCATGATGTTTTCAGAATCCCTGGATGACAGGCCACTGGTAGGTTCATCTATGAACAGTACAGAGGGTTCTCTCAGTAATTCAAGACCGATGTTGAGGCGCTTCCTTTGTCCGCCACTGATCGTTTTTTCTAACGGGCTTCCTACCTTTAGACTGCTGGTATCCAAAAGCCCGAGCGCATCCAGGGTCTTGTTGACTAATTCAACCAGCTCTTCGTTTTTCAATTGCTTGAAACACAGCTTTGCGGCATAATACAGGTTGTCAAATACCGTAAGGTCTTCCATCAGTAGGTCGTCCTGCGGTACGTAGCCAATGACACCTTCTACCTTATCCTTTTGCTGATGAATGTCAATGCCGTTGATCTGTACACTGCCGGAAGAGGGCTTCTCATTGCCATTAAGCACATTGAGCAGGGTAGATTTCCCCGAACCCGAGGCGCCCATCAATCCAATCAGTTTACCGGAAGACTCGGAAATATTGATTTCGCGAAGCCCGATATTCCCATTTTTGAACTGAAAAGAGACATTGTTGGCGACCAGCGAAAGTTTACTGTCATGGTGCTCACTCTGGAAGATATTGACCACGTCGCTGTAATAGACCGGCATGATCATACTTTCTGACCGGATGGTGCTGCCACGTGAATAGACATAGATTTTGCCTGTTCGCATGTGGTTGCCATTGAGGGTCATGCTGGCATCTTCTCCTACATATTTCAGGAAGTACGTATCAATGGTAGGAATCCGTAAGAAGAACAAAAAGCCATTGAGTCCTTCTCTTTTAAGGTGCTTTGCCTTTGAGACAGACTCACCAGAACCGTCGTCGATGACCAGTACATTGGAGCTGATCAATTTGTTGCGGTCTGTGTAGACTGTAAATGCTTTGATATAGTCGATGACCTTCTGAGAAATATTGGTCTGCTGGCCTACGGCGTACAGGTACTCGTTTTCTCTGTCTGTGATCTTGCCATCGGCAACGATAAGTGAGATGAGGTTGAGCATGACCACCGTTTTTTGCTTGTTGGTCAACTCGCTGTTCATCTTAGAGGCGATGCCCTTGATTTTGTTAAGGTCGTCTTCCTTGTTCTGTCTGGCGGCTATTTCTCCGGAAATGCTATCGAATAGCTGGAGGTAGCCAGCTACTTTGTTTTTGGCCAGGTTTTCAGAAAGGAAGTTTTCAATCGTCGCTTTTTCGTCTACGGTAATTTCGTCTTCCGTTGCAATGATTGCCAGTAACTGAACAAGTGCTTTTAATATTTCTTCACTCATCGAGTAGTCTTTTCCTTAGGTATATAAGTACTAATTGATCTGGATAAACTTTTTTATCTATTGCTGCTTGAATATCAGAAATAAAGATAGTTAAAAACAAAAAAAGCATCAGACATTCAGGTCCAATGCTTTCTCTGTTAGTAACATCATGTGTTATTTAACGATATCTTCTCTGATTCTCCCCACTTCAATGACAATGTTTTTCAGCATGTCAGGAGTAACCTGAAATGAGCCGTCATTTTCTGCGATTTTGGAATTGATTTCGTTCAGATCTTCCTGATACAAGATGCGTAGGATGTTGAGTTCTTCCAGCATCAAATCGATTGTTGCATCTTCTTCCAGGTCTTTCATCAACGCGATGACATCCAGCAGAGGTTGCTCTTGTTCCAAAACTACCTGCATCAGGTTTTGCAATACGATGTTCTTTGCGTCACCAGGCAACAAGTCATCAGGATAAGTGTCGATGATCTGAGTAGCCAGGTACATGCCTTCCACATAGCTTCCTACCAATGTCAATGCTACACTAGTGAGTTTGTCGCTATTTTCAAGGTTCTTTTCAGTGTCCAGCATCACGGTGTTGACGATGGCAGACAATGAATCCGGATTGCCCAGGTTCTGCTCAAATCTGGACATCAATTCTACATTGAAGATAGAGCCGGCACCGATTGATTCAGCAAGTTTCTGGGTTGCCTCAAGGTAATCGAGCGCATTTTCTACTCTTTCATAAGAAGAAAGGTATCCGATATCAGTAGCATATACACCAGCATTCAAAGCAGCTTTGTCTCTGTTGGTACTATAGCCTTCTACTCCCTCAAGGCTGTTGATCAACGTAGTGCTGAACTCAGCGCCGGTTTCTTTCAACAGAAATGGAACCTCAGTTGGAGGGGGCATGTCGTGAATCACCTTATCGATTTCTGCGACTATCTGCTGCTCTTCTGCGGTCAATTCACCTGAGTCTATTTTGGAATCCTTATTAGACTGTTGCCCGCCACAAGAGGCCATAAAAATAAGGCAAGCCAATGCTAAGGAAGCATAGTAGAGATTTCTCTTTTCTTTAAGTATCATAGTATCGTTAGGTCGATTAAAGTAATAATCAATTGTAATTTTAATACTTTATTTAGTGTTAATGAAATTAATTTGCAATTTAATTGCACTGGGAAAAGTTTTCATTTAATCAGGGTTTTTGAATCATGAAAGGATTGGCATTTAATAGCATGCGATACGGTAAAAAGTATCGGCTGGTGAATTTTGGAGAGCTCTATGAGTTTGAGGTTTTAGAGGTGAAAGGAGGGGATCAATTCTTGCTCAAAGACCTGTTTACACTGGAAACCTATACCATGGAGGAACTGATCCGCTATGGAAAAGGAGAGGATTTTGAGATCCGGGAGATGTGATTGCGTATACCGTTTTAGGTCGGCTGTGAGGACACAGCCGACGGCCCGCTATCAGCTGTGTCTTCACAGCTGATTTCCCTTCTAGTGGACCATTAATCGGGTATGGTCTTTTCTTTCCAGCAGTGAGTTTCTTTCCAGGTAGACGTCCACCGCTCTGGCAGCTTCACGTCCTTCTGAGATGGCCCACACTACCAGTGACTGGCCTCTGTGAACATCTCCTGCCGCAAACACACCCGGCACATTGGTTTGCCAGTCTTTCACTTCAATGTTTCCTTTTTTGCTTAGGTCTACCCCCAGGTAATCCAGCAACCCTTCCTTGAGTGGGTGTGCATAGCCGATGGCAATCAGGGCCAGGTCGCATGGAATGATGCGCTCCGAATCGGTGATTTCCAGGTATTCTGTTGGGCTTACCCACTCCAGGTCTACCACGCGCAGACCTTTGACCTTTCCGTTCTCGTCGGCAACAAATTCCTTGGTGAGTGTAGACCAGTTACGGTCACAGCCTTCTTCATGAGAGGAAGAAGTAGTCATAACCATCGGCCATTCCGGCCAGGGATTTGATTTTTTCCTTTTCTCGGGAGGAGCAGTGCGGTACTGGAACTGCGTGACAGAAATAGCGCCTTGTCGGTTGGCAGTGCCTACGCAATCCGAACCAGTGTCCCCACCACCAATGACCACTACATGTTTGCCAACGGCATCCAACTTGACCGCAGCGTCTATCTGATCTCCTGCCACCGTTTTGTTTTGCTGCGTGAGGTATTCCATCGCATAATGAATTCCATCGAGGTCCCTTCCCGGGATGAGTAGGTCACGCGGAACAATAGAGCCTGTGCACAACAAAATGGCGTCGAAATTATTCCGTAATTCAATGGCTGAAATGTCTTTGCCTACGTTGACACCTGTCTTAAAGGTAATACCTTCTTGCTTCATTAGCTCCATTCGTCGGTCAATGACCCATTTCTCCATTTTGAAATCAGGGATACCATATCGTAGCAGCCCACCGATCCGGTCGTCTTTCTCAAATACGGTGACATGGTGACCTGCTTTGTTGAGCTGGGCAGCAGCAGCAAGTCCGGCAGGTCCTGAACCAACAATGGCCACCTCACGACCTGTGCGGTTCTGAGGTGCCTGTGCCTTGACCCATCCTTCTTCAAAAGCCTTTTCAATAATCTCTTTTTCGATGTTTTCGATGGTGACCGCCGGTTTGTTGATCGAAAGCACGCAGCTGGATTCGCATGGTGCAGGACAAATCCTGCCGGTAAACTCCGGAAAGTTATTAGTAGACCTGAGAATGTCATAGGCCATTTTCCAGTTCTGCTCATAAACCGCGTCATTGAACTCCGGAATGTTGTTGCCCAGCGGGCAGCCATTGTGACAAAAAGGTACGCCGCAATCCATGCACCGTGCCGCTTGCTCAGCCGCTTTTTCGGCAGAAAAGTCCTCATATATTTCTTTGTAATCGCCGATCCGCTCTTGTGGTGGACGAGATTGTGGTAACTCCCGGCCGATGTGTAAAAATCCGTCTACTTTTCCCATTACGCTGTCACTTTTTCCAATTTCTGTTGCTCCAACACTGCCTTGTAATCGTGAGGGATCACTTTGATAAACTGTTTTTTATAATCATCCCATGATTTGACAATCGACGTGCCTACCTCGCTACCGGTATATTTGACATGCTTTTGAGTCAAATCCAGGATGGTTTGGAAGTCTTCTTCTTCTGGTTGCTCCAGGCTGATCATTCCGGTGTTGCACTTCTTTTCGAAGTCGCCATCAGCGTCGAGGATGTAAGCAATCCCACCACTCATTCCGGCACCGAAGTTTTTGCCAGTGGGGCCCAGGACAATGATTCTGCCTCCGGTCATGTATTCACAACCGTGATCGCCAATGCCTTCTACTACGGCTTTGACACCAGAATTACGCACCGCAAAACGTTCTCCGGCCCTTCCGTTGATGAATGCTTCACCAATGGTGCCGCCATAGAAAGCCACATTGCCGATGATGATGTTTTCTTCTGCTTTGAATACTCGATTTCTAGGCGGGTAAACGATGAGCTTACCGCCGGATAATCCTTTGCCGAAGTAATCGTTGGACTCGCCTTCCAATTCCAGTGTTACTCCATTGGTAAGGAATGCGCCAAAGCTCTGTCCTGCCGACCCGGTGAGCTTGCAGTAAATAAAATCATCGGGTAAACCCTTACTGCCAAACCGCTTGCTGATTTCATTGGACAACATGGTGCCCACAGATCGGTCCACGTTGGTGATCTCAGACTCCAGTTTGACAGGAATCAGGTTCTTGAGTGCCGGATAAGATTTTTTGATCAATTGACGATCAAGGACTTTTTCAATATCCAGGTCCTGACTCACCTGCTTGAAGCGACCGGTCTGACTCAGCTGATTGTCAAAAGCCAGGATAGGGGAGAAATCAATTTTTTTCATCTTCCAATGGTCCAGGTTTTGGTCTACCTGCAGAAAGTCTGCCCGTCCTACCATCTCGTTGACCGACCTGAAGCCCAGTTCGGCCATGATTTCACGTAGTTCCTCCGCCAGGAATCTAAACAGGTTGACCACGTGGTCCGGGTCGCCGGTAAAAAGGTTTCTCAACTCAGGGTTTTGGGTGGCCACTCCTACAGGGCAGGTATTGAGGTGGCATTTTCGCATCATGATGCAGCCTTCCACGATCAGTGCAGCGGTCGCTACACCCCATTCTTCTGCGCCCAACAGGGTGGCGATGGCAATGTCTCTTCCGGTAAGGATTTTCCCGTCTGTTTGTAAGGTGACTTTGTTTCTGAGTCTGTTTTTTAACAAGGTCTGATGGGCTTCTGCCAATCCGATCTCCCAGGGGAGTCCCGTGTGTCTGAGCGAGCTCAGTGGCGATGCACCAGTACCTCCATCTGCACCTGAAATCATGATGACATCGGCTTTGGCTTTGGCCACACCTGCGGCGATGGTCCCGACACCCGCTTCTGAAACCAGCTTGACGTTAATCCTCGCAAAGCGATTGGCATTTTTGAGGTCATAGATCAGTTGTGCCAGGTCTTCGATGGAGTAAATATCGTGGTGGGGTGGAGGAGAGATCAACCCAACTCCCGGCGTAGCGTTTCTCACCTTTCCGATCCAGTTATCCACTTTGTGCCCTGGTAGCTGACCACCTTCTCCAGGCTTGGCTCCCTGAGCCATCTTGATTTGTATTTCGTCTGCATTGGTCAGGTAGTGTGAAGTTACTCCAAAGCGGCCACTGGCTACCTGTTTGACTGCCGAACGTTCGCTGTCGCCATTGTCGTGGCGGATGTATCTGCGTTCGTCTTCGCCTCCTTCACCTGAATTACTCTTGCCACCAATCCGGTTCATGGCAATGGCCAAAGTAGAATGCGCCTCATGTGACAAGGAACCAAAAGACATCGCGCCTGTTGCAAACCTGCGGAGGATGGACTCAACTGATTCCACTTCTTCAAGGGGCGCAGGCTGGCGCATTTTTTTATAAGTCAAACAACTTCGCAGGGTGATGAGGTCATCCTGTTCGTTGATGAGCTTAGCATATTTTTTATAGAGTTTGTAGTCACCCAGACTGGTACTCTTCTGAAGCAGGTGGATGACGTCCGGTGTTAGCAGGTGTTTTTCGCCCCGACGTCGCCATTGATAGTAGCCTCCAACGGGTAGGAGGGGACTTTCTGCAAATGCATGTTCGGGATAGGCCACTCTGAATGCTGCCAGGTGTTCTTTGGCCAGGTCCTGAAAGTCCAGCCCTTCAATCCTGTTGATGGTTCCCCTGAAACATTTATTGACTACTTTTTGCGAAAGGCCGATGCATTCAAATATCTGAGCAGATTGATAAGATTGCAGCGTGCTGATCCCCATCTTAGACATGACTTTGAGTAGCCCGTATCCAATGGCATTCTGGTAGTTGGACACCGCTTTGTCTGCATCAATGCCCTCTTGCAAACGCCCTGCAGCAGCAAGAGCGCGTAGTGTATCCATGGCGATGAATGGATAGACGGCACTTGCTCCATAGCCGATGATGGTGGCAAAATGATGCGTTTCCCAGGCATCTCCTGCCTCTACCACCAGCCCTGCCCGGGTTCTAAGGTTCTTCTTGACAAGGTGGTGATGAACTGCACCAATGGCCATGAGTGAAGGGACAGGTGCGTGACGCTCATCGATTGCCCTGTTGGAGAGGATCAGCAGGTTTTTGCCGCTGATGATAGCTTGTTCGGCTTCTGCGCATATCTTGTCAATGGCCTTTTCCAGATTTTCATATCGGTCAGGATTGTAAGTACAACCGATGATTTTGTGGTGAAATCCCCGTGATTCCAATTGGATTAGCTTCTTAAAGCCTACCTGACTCAATACTGGTTGCGAAACGTGGATTTGCTTGGTATGCTCAGGCGTTTCTTCCAGGATATTGAGGCTTTCGCCGAGACGGGTAAACAATGACATCACCAATCGCTCTCTGATGGGATCGATGGGGGGATTGCTCACCTGGGCAAAAAACTGTTTGAAATAACTGCTAAGGTGCTGACTTTTTTTGGATAGCACGGCCAGGGGTGCGTCGGCGCCCATTGATCCTACAGGTTCCACGGCTTTCTCCGCCATAGGGCGTAGGATCAGTTTAATATCTTCTGAGGTATAGCCATAAGCTTTTTGCTTCACCAGCAATTCCTCTTCACCTGGTACCGGGTCCAGCTCTTTCGGTTCGGGCATCAGCCTGAGTTTGATGCGGTGCTCTTTGATCCAGTCAAAATAGGGTTTGTCGTCACATATACTGGATTTGATTTCATCGTCGAACAGGACTTTGTTTTTCTCCAGGTCTGCGATCAACATTTTGCCGGGCTCAAGACGACCTCTTTTTTCAATTTTTTCGCTGGGAATGTCAATGACACCTACTTCTGAAGCGATGATGAGTTTACCATCATTGGTAATACAGTAGCGGGAAGGGCGGAGGCCATTTCGGTCCAGGGTAGCGCCAATTTGTTTTCCATCGGTAAAGAACAAGGCTGCGGGGCCATCCCACGGTTCCATGAGTGAGGCGTGATACTTGTAAAAGGCCTTTCTGTTCTGATCCATGGATTTGTTGTTCTGCCAGGCTTCAGGGACCAGCATCATCATCACTTGGGCAAGAGGTCTTCCGCCGATGGTGAGTAACTCTACCAGTGCATCGAGATTGGCCGAGTCGGAGTGTGCCGCATCTGTGACCGGTAGCAACATCTTGAGTTCAGTATCTGTGAAGAGGGAAGAACGCATGAGCGCTTCTTTGGACTTCATCTTGTTGAGGTTGCCACGGATGGTGTTGATCTCTCCATTATGCGCGATGAACCTGAAAGGCTGAGCGAGTTTCCAGTTGGGGAAGGTATTGGTAGAAAAACGGCTATGCACCATGGCCATGGAAGACCGGGTGTAGGAATCCTGCAGGTCATAATAAAACTGCCTCACCTGATCAGTCCTGAGCTGACCTTTATAGATAATGACCCTGGAAGACAGGCTGGCTGCATAAAAGCGGCCGTCATTTCCAGGGACGTAGTGCCCAATGAAGTGGGTGGTATAATTTCTTAATACGAAGAGCTTTCTTTCCAGTGCGTCCTGATCCAGGTCTTCTTCATCAGAAACGACAAAGACCTGCTCTATGCTTGGTTGGGTATCAATGGCTGCCTGACCGGGAACCTGATGGTCTACGGGTACTTCTCTGTAGCCCAGAATTCTCAGTTTCAATTCCTCTGCGTGGGTTTGAAAGACTTTCTTACACTCTGCCTTTACTTCCGCTTCAGGCGGAAAAAAGAACATCCCTACACCATATTGCCCACTTTCGGGGAGATCAATACCGAGTTCATCGCACTCCCGGGCAAAGAGCTTGTGGGGTATTCTGAACATGATACCCGCACCATCGCCCGTGGCAGGATCACTACCTGTAGCTCCACGGTGCTCCATATTTTCCAACATGCTAATGGCATCATCAATGATCTGATAGCTGGCCTCTCCATTGATATTCACTACACATCCTACGCCACAGGCATCTCGTTCCAGAGAGGGGACATGCAAACTTTCTTCTTTCCTATGCATCTAATACCGTATCCTCATGTTTGAATCATACCTTGTTAACGCTGTCAGGTCACATTGTATGATTGTTTGACTCGTAAAAATAGCCAAAGACCGCAATATGTTGTGGTTTTAGTGTTTGATAATATTCATTTATTTGGTAATTGCAATATTGAGCAGAATAATTACTCAGTTTTTGAAAGAAATGTAATTGCAGACGATTTTAATTGCGGATTTGCTAACGTCTTCAAATGAAGTAGTTTTGATATTCTTAATAATTTCCTTGTTTTGTTACTCTTTTAATAAAGAATCAAGAGAAATATTAACGATTAGGGTGTCTTCGTTATTGTTGGTTAGACAATTATAAGATTGACGGTTGAGCCATTGGGTGATCTGTACACAGACCACCCGCTGTCAGCACTTAGTAAGGGCATCAAGGCTTTCCTATGCTATTTATTTCAGTAAAACCTCCAATGTGGCGCGATCAGAGATACCTGTTGGTGCGAGGTCATTGTCAGTCTGGAATTTCTGTAGCATTTCCTGTGTAGAACTGCGGAAGTTGCCATCTACCGGAGTGGTATATCCCTTGCTGGTGAGCAGCTTCTGTAGCGTGTACACTTCCTGGCTGAGGTTGCCAAACTGTAGGAACAAATGTTGACTGATCATTTTCTCCTTTTTCATGGCTTCGGGTGTGATGCCTGTTTTGAGAAGTTGTTCTACTTCTTTATTGGTATAACCCTCGCTTTTATATTGTTGAGACTGTTCCAGCTGCTTCTCCAATAGTTTGGTTTGGGATACGAGCAGGTCATAGTAGGCAGCTTTTGCAACACTTTCACTATCATTCTGGTCGTAATTGCGCACGTCTATGCCATAGGTATGCCAAACAGATCTCGCAAAAGAACCAATTTCCTGTACATTTTTGTAATAGGTTTTCACTGCTTCCTGATCAAAGTAGTTAATGTCTATTTTCTCAGATAGCGCATAGTCATACTGATTGGGTGGCGAGAACTTACGCCAATTTTGGTACTGAAAGAAAAGGAGGATCGGAATCCCGATTATGATGATGAGGTAAAATAGTCTTTTCATAACCTAATGCAGTCTTTTATTTAAGTTGCCGGAAGTATTCTTCCAGCCCTTTCTCATAATCTTCTTTGTTGATATTGGCGGCGCGTAGCGTCATTTCTTCCACGAACTCCAGGATCAAGGTGTCTAATTTGTCTTTGAAGGTAGCGGTGAATACGCCGGAGACGACAGATGCCACATAAAACTTGTTAAAACTCTTGAGGTAAATTTTGTAAAGGTCATATTCAATCGTTTCCAGCTCCTGACCTTCTTTTTGAAAAGCGTCTTCCACAAAAGCTTTGATGGCGGTCAACATGCCACTGATCATGTCCTGGTCCACCAGTTCATTGCGGGAGTAACTGGCAATGAGCAATCCAGAATCTTTCTCAATGAGGAAGATCTCCTCGATCTGTGTTCCATAAGCCTCTGTGATGATCTCGCCGCTTTTTTTCTTGATAAAAAGTGCCTTAACGGCATCCAGCCATGAGTCAAAGGAGATGGTTTTCTGTATCTGCTGATCTATGCGCTCAGAGAGCATCTGGATTTCTCTTTGGATGTACTTTTTGATCATCTGCCCCATGATAGGGTAGAGGACCTGTACTACCTCGTCCCGCGAATTCTCTATCTGTCCTTTGAGCGTTTTCGTGATGGCCGGTCCCAGCTTCTCAGGCATGATCTCAGTAATATGGCTCACCAACTCTTCTACTTCCTTTTCCGGTAGCTGGAAGTTTTTGAGTTTGTCATCAGTCGTTTTCTGGAAGTCAGCAAGTTTTTCCTGAAGTCTCAGATACTTCTGGTTTTCCTCTTCAAAGAGGAGTTTTTTGAGTTGATCGATACCTCCGCTCTGAGGCATATGTTAGGCTTTTATCTTTTTGCCGATTTCCTCCAGTAACGTCCCGAGCATCTTACGATCGGTTTTTTCAAATTGCAGCTTCTCTATTTCATCGTTCATCCTGTTTTCGAGACTACGCAGCGCATTATTGAATTGATCCTGCAGGGCATCCATTCTCTGGAGGATGTCTTCCTTGTTGTCAATAATGCGTTGTTCATTGTCAGCAATCAAGTCTTTAACTTCATTGAACTGCTGCTCATAGTCTTCCATTTCATGACCAAAAATGATGTCACGAATGGCATTGATCTTTTGTATCTCAGCAGGAGCATTTGCAGAGGTAGTTACCTCTTCATTGCCAGCCGGTTCTTCTTCGTTTTTGTTTTTCGCCATAGGTATGCGTGGGGATATTCTTTATAAAATTAGTTTAATTTCCTGATTTTTTTCAAAAGTTCGTCCTTATACGTGAGGCTAATGGGTAGAATTTTATTGCGGATCTGGACATTTTGTTGATTGAGGGTGTCAATCTTGTCGATATTGATGATGTAGGAGCGATGGATGCGGAAAAAATTAGAAGTGGGTAGGATTTCTTCTATGCTTTTCAATTTTGCATAGGAAATGTGGGTTTTTTCAGCGTCATGCACTTTGATGTAGTCACCATACGCTTCAATGTAATAGATGTCATCCAGTTTGAACCTCACCAGCAGGGAGTCGATTTTCAGGAAGATGTGTTCAGAGTCATCATTCTTTTGCATCGACTGCAGGTTTTCCTGGTACGCCAGTTCTTTCTTCTCTTTGGCGATCATGCCTACATTTCGCTCCTGCTGTAGGTCTATAGAACGCTGGTACTGATGAGTGAAGTCACAAATGAACCAGGTAATCTCGTCTTTCTTTTCTTTCTTGAAGATAAAATCATAGTACTCTCCAGGTCCAAAATATTCGCTTTGTACGCAATGGAAAGCAAGGTCAGTGTATAACTTCTGCTTTTGAAGGACTTCTGCGATGCTGGAAAGAAAGGGAATGCACTCATAGAGATTGCCCTCGTCCTTCATCGCTTTGATCTCTTCTGAAGAATCAATCACTTTACCTGTCAAGTCAAATTTGACGACTTGAAAATAAGGCTCAATGAACTTCAGTTTATCTTCTGTCAATCCCATGACATCATTTTTTTGGTAAGAGACTCAAATGCGATTTCTACATTTTCACCAGTTTTGGCGCTGGTAAACAGCAGTTCACTTTGTGCCACCTCTTCAGCGATGTCTTTTCGGGAATTTTCGTTGAGCAGATCACTTTTGTTGGCCAGGCAGATTACAGGTACATCCTGCACCGTCTTCCTGATTTCACTAATTTGCTCGTTGAGGTGCTCATAAGTGGAGGGTCTCGATACGTCAAAAACGAACAATACTCCATGCGCACCTAGCTTGTAAGAGTTAGGGATCTTAGAAGCTGAAGTTTCACCAGCAATATCCCAAAGGATCAGTGTGACGCTGTTGTCACCGAGGGTCACCTCTTTTTTGTCAATTTTGACTCCAATGGTCGTCAGGTATTCGTCTGAGAACTTCTGATGGACAAATTGTCTGACCAGGGAAGTTTTACCTACTCCGAAGTGTCCAACCAATATGACTTTTTTACTGGTCATGAAATAATGTAAGATTTTGATTTGTGAGGCAATAATATGGTTTTTTGATCTTGAGGCCAATTTATTGGAGTGAATAATTTAGCATGGGCTGATAACGGTGGCATGTAGGGGAAAAGATGATGAATTGATGATGTGCCTGTCTGTTTAGAAATAAAGTGGTATTTATCTTGTGAAAGATTGTCGTAATTTTTATCATTGCGCCTCCAAAATAAACGAATGTTTAATAAAGCATTTTCGTTTAGGGCCTATAGCTCAGTTGGTTAGAGCACCTGACTCATAATCAGGTGGTCCCTGGTTCGAGTCCAGGTGGGCCCACCTTCGCTCGCCATAGCACCGATCAGTTCGGTGCGACGGCGAGCTTTTTTATTTTAAGACTAAACTAAAAAAACCATTATGTCGACTAAGCGAGCTTCGGTGGGCGAGGCCCACCACCATGTGTATATCGTAATATGTGCTGACCAATCTTATTACGTAGGTTGCACAAATAATCTGGACAATAGATTGGAACGTCATCAAAAAGGTCAGGTAAAATCAACTGCTTACAGACTCCCTGTAGAATTAGTCACCTACATCACTTTTAACAACAAATACTCAGCTTTCAATTTTGAAAAGTACCTGAAATCAGGTTCTGGGAGAGCGTTTATGAATAAACGTTTGATATAAGATTTTGACGTCTAATATTGCCTGCGTATCAGCTGCTAAAAAGTTCGAAATTGGTACCCTTGGGCCCACCTTCGCCCTACAAAGCTTTATGCGAAGTAGGGCTTTTTTATTGTAAGGAGCTTTAGAAGCTATTTCTGTTCTTTATGATTGGAAGCGGGCTTCGGTGGGCAAACCCACCTTCTTCAAGCCACTCATGGTGAGTGGTTTTTCTGTTTCTGAAAGTTAGTGTTTTACATTCCTAATATTTGGTTCGAACATTTCGTTGATTGATAAAGTAAAATACTCGATTAGAGTTTAAGCAATTGATTGCCAGTGTGTTGATAGTTCGAAATCTCTTTGGATATTTATTGTGAACTTCAAGATAAGCCATCCTCGTGTTAACAGGCCTTAATTAGTCAACTGAATACTTCCGTTTGTTCTAACGTAGATTAATGCCTCCCCCAGACCAGTATTTTTGATATCGTGTACAGCCTTACTTGTTGCTCCAAAATGACTTCCAACATCTAAAATTTTAGCTTGATCGTCCTCGGGCATGGTATAATTTAGTGCCCCGCTGATAATGATGGATTGGAAGATATTGCCATCGCTTACCAATTTTCCTTCAAATCCTTCTGGCATCTTAAGATAAAGACCTCTCATTCTCAAGCTGTCATTCTTTTCCCAGAGAAAACTAATTTTGACTTTGCTGTTTGCCGGTAACCATCTGCTTTCCGTACTGTTCAACCAAATCAGGTTGGATGAATCTATATTTATGGGAACTTCATCACTTGTAAATGCCTGACCTGTAGGCCTTACCAAATAGGGTCCTGCGTCAATTTCTACATAAGCAATATTTTCTTCCTCACTGGCAGATGTAATATGCGACAAGCCTTTGGGCTGTGTCCAGAAACTGTGTGGCCCCATCCACATGTTTTCAGCAGCAGGATCGTCATTATGTACGGCTCCTTTGACAACAATTGCTCTGTAGGTCACATTGTGAATGTGGGGTGGTGAAGAAAAACCCTCTTTGAACTTGACCAAAAAGCCGGTTGCTACATCCTTTGTCCTGTCTCCCCAAACATTGCCTGCGACAGGGCTGTTCTCACCTCTTGCCGGATTCAGTTTTCCCCAATTGATTTCAGAACTCAGGCCGACAAAGTTGGTTGGGTTCTCGATGGTCACTTCTGTGCGTGCACCGGTCGTTTGAGGTTTTTTACTTTCTTCACAGGAAATTGATATTCCTGCAACCAATAGGAATGCAAATGCGATTTTTTTCATCTCTATTTATGCTATTTATCAGTTAGTCTTTTGAGGCTCCTATTACTGCAAATCCTATGTTGATATTTGCCGTCTCTTTATCTACGTACAATACTCTGTCTTTTGAGGTTCCATCGCAAGTCGTTACTGAACAAAACAATGAGCCTCCCGCCAATCTTACATTTTTGTTCTTGATTGAAGAGGTTATCTCCCAGACATTTCCTATAGTATTGACTTGGTCAACGTTTGAAATCGGGAAGTTGTTGTCGGATATTATTCTTCTTGTATCCTTCTCTGCCAAATTCCAGTATTGATTATAGGTAGGAAGTTTTTTCTTTGCCCAGCTACAATATGCCATGGCATCGTTGTAGCTTACCTGAGTAACAGGGAGTTTTTTTGATTGAATACTATCCTTTCCATTTGGAATCCTCCAGGTAGCATTGTTCACAGTCCTGAACTGATAGACATCATCCTGTACAATTGACCATCCATACTTTTCTGCATCTGTGACATAGTTGGTTTCGGTCACAAACGCTTCAAATTGACCAATGGTCACTACTTCCAGCGTTTCATTAGAATTACTGTTACATCCCGCAAGAAAGATTACCAAGAGTAATAAGAACCATTTATTTAACATCTACTTGTATAAATAGGATTGAGTGCTGTTCAAAAAGCATATTTGTCCATGAGGATTTTGCTGGATGAGAACACCGTGACGCTCGAATACTTAAACCTTGTCATTCGATTTTAACAAAATTAGTCAGTTGTTTTAGAAGGAGCACCGGGCACATCTCCCAATTTGGCCTGCTCTTTCCAACAGATGTCCGTCTCTTACCTTTGTTTAGATCCTTTCCGGAAACAAATTCGTCACTAAGTGGTGGCTGAGAGTTGAATTGTTTGTGTCATTCAAGCAACTGAGGCGTAGATCAGTTAGATGCACTTCCATAAGCCACTTTCCCACACAGGCCATTTATTACACTTTTTGCAATATTTACATTTCTCACCCCCCAACAGGATTTGTCTTGCCTTTTTGTGAAAAATGGCATGGCTTCCTTGTCTTTTTCTCAGCTAACATTGGAAAATGGAAAAAGATGATTCTCCCACCAACAGCAAGAGTCACTTAACTGGTGCTCACAAAAAAAAATTGAACAGGCTCCTATTCTTTGAAATCCTGGTGGGAGTGCTTCTGCTGCTCGCAATCTTATTATCGATTAATTTTTTATGAAAAATATTATAAAGACTGCTTTTGTATTTTGGGTATATCTTCTGGCACATCAAACAGATGCTCAAAACACTGTATCCGGCGTTATAAAAGATACAGAAGGCAATCCCCTCGTAGGGGCTACCATTCAAATAGAGGGAACTACCTCAGGAACAACCAGCGATATTGAAGGAGAATTCTTACTGCCTATCAATGGAAAATCTACCGTGTTGGTGATTAATTATATTGGTTTTATCACTCAGCGTATTCAGGCTAATGCCGGCCTGGTGCTGGAGGTGTTAATGGAGGAAGACATAGAAGCGCTGGAAGAAGTCGTAGTAGTTGGATATGGTACTGTCAGGAAAAGCGATCTCACAGGATCGGTTGGCTCTATCGATACCAAAGAGGTAAAGAAACTAGCCACTGTAGACATTAACCGCGCTATACAAGGTAAGGTGGCTGGTGTTCAGGTAACCACCAATTCTGGTGCGCCTGGATCGGGTACGGCAATCAGGGTAAGAGGTATAGGCTCCTTTGGGAATTCCAATCCATTGTATGTAGTCGATGGATTTCTCACTGGCGACATCTCCAACATATCTCCCAATGACATTGAGACCATGGAGGTTTTGAAAGATGCATCCGCTACGGCCATCTATGGATCAAGAGGTGCTAATGGTGTGATAATCATTTCTACCAAGAAAGGGCTAAAGAAAGGCATTGAGGTTGACCTTAATACTTACACGGGTTTTCAATCGGCCTGGAATACTATCGAAATGTTGGATGCGCCTACTTATGCACTTGCTTACTTAGAATCAAGAGGGGGAAGGATTAGTGACATAGATCCGTCTCTCAGGTATTGGGTACAGAATTCCGGTACGGGTACCGACTGGCAAAATGAAGTATTGCAGGATGCGCCCATTTCCATGGTCGATGTGAGCATCAGAGGAGGCTACAAGAAATTAAGGTATAAAGTAGGAGGCTCTTTTTTCTCCCAGGATGGTATCGTCATCAACACTTATGGTAAGCGCTATCAGGGAAGTGTTGATCTTGATTATCAGGTAACCGATAGAGTGTCAATAGCTGCAGGTGTAAAATACTCAGTCAACCAATGGACGCCTTATGACAACGGATTGTATTCAAGTGTACTTGGCACGGCATTAAGAAAAGACCCTATTACAACAGCGACAGATCCTGTTTCAGGAGACTGGTTCAGAACCAACCTTACTGATTTACCTAATCCCGCCAGACGTGCCTATGAACAGCAATTCAGGTTTCAGGAATCTGTAAGAATACAACCCAGTATCTCAGTTTCTTACGAGATCATAGATGGTCTCACGTTCAACTCCAATGCCAATTGGGACGACAGGGTCATCGATGGTTATTTTCTGAACCCTTCCAATGTCACTGTCGAAAGAGACGAAGACGGTAGCATTGTTCGTAATCCCAATGAAAGTACCAATAACATCTTCTATAACCGAACACAAAACGAGCTGGAGGTTTTTCAGTTGACCAATACCCTCAATTATACCAAGAAATTTGGTAAACACAGTATCAATGCGCTGGTGGGACTGGAGTCTTTTGAGCGCACTAATATAAACCGTAGTTTCGCGATCACTCCAGATACATTATACAGTGTTCGATACAGAGATCTGGATACTTTTGATCCCAATTTGCTGGATGATTTTCATGAGGATGTCAGAGAAATCGCAGATCGTGAAGACCTGAATCCTGACAGGGAAAGAGCCTTTAATTTGTTGTCTTATTTTGCCCGGGCTGTTTATTCCTACGACGATCGGTATCTTTTAACTGCTACTGTGAGACGTGATGGTTCCAGTAAATTTTCGCCTGGGGAAAGGTGGGGGACATTTCCGTCCTTTTCAGCAGGATGGAACGTTGACCAAGAGGGGTTTTTCCCAAAGAATAAAGTTTTATCAGGAGTTAAACTCCGTGCCGGCTGGGGTCAGGTAGGAAATTCAGAACCGATAGCGCCTTACCAGTTTTTGAGTATTCTGGCCGGTGGTTGGGCTTATCCTTTTGACAATGAAAGTGGAACCGATGGTTTTGCAGCTAGGTTCCTTCCGGCGACTACCATTAGGTGGGAAACTTCCGAGACGAGCAATTTCGCTGCCGACTTATTTCTACTGGACGATCGCCTCACGCTCACCGCTGAGTATTATGTGAAAACGACACGGGATTTACTGGTTAATTCCAATTTTGTACCGTCACCGGTTTTTGCTGGTGCTAATGCCCCCACCACCAATGCTGCTTCTATGCAGAATGACGGTGTTGAACTTACTCTGGATTTCAGTCAACAAGTCAAAGACCTGTCATTTAGCGTAGGTGGAAACATCTCCTTTATCGACAATGAAGTGACCTCCCTGGGGGCAGGTGAGCGGCTTGAAGGAGCGGGATATGAACCTAAGATCATACTCCCTATCACACGTACCGAAGTGGGAGGTGAGTTTGCTTCCTTCTATGGGCTACAGACGCTGGGGATATTTCAAACGCAGGAAGAGATTGACGCACACGGCTCTCAGCCACGTGCCAGCCCTGGTGATGTAAAGTACCTGGATGCTGATGATGATGGAGCGATCACTTCGGAAGATGCTGTATTCCTCGGTAGCCCTATCCCGGATTTCACCTACGGTTTCTATCTTAATGCTTCTTACAAATCCATTGATTTAAGCGCGGCTTTTACCGGGACACATGGCAACGAGATCGCCAACATATTTACTTACTATAACGCTGGTGCTTCCGCTACTATCAATAATCTCACGCAAGAAAGATGGGATAACAGATGGACCGGACCGGGTTCCACCAACACAGACCCCAGGGTGACAGACCAGCCGACAACAAATGACATTTTCAGTGACAGATACATTGAGGATGGGTCCTTTATGAGACTGCGAAATGTGCAAATAGGGTATACACTACCTTCTAAATTGGTCAGCAAACTGAAAATTAAGTCTGCCAGAATCTATGTGTCTGCAGATAACCTACTCACCATTACCAATTACTCAGGGTTTGACCCTGAAGTGGGACTGGCCTTCAATGGTGACCCGTTTGGGAACGGTGTAGACCTGGGCAATTACCCGCAGGCCAGGACAATTATCATAGGAACAAACATCAAATTTTAAAGAATTGGAATTTATGAAATACAGGTTTTTAGTCATCTGCTTCCTCCTGACGTTTTCCTTTTATTCTTGTAAGGACTTCCTGGAAGTAGAGCCCACCACTGAGGTGACAGAGTTGGATTTCTTTGAGACTGTAGAAGGAGCTCAGCAGGCTGTCAATGCTATTTATGACCCACTCAACTGGGGAGGTGTGGTATCACCTCTTGGACTTGGTGGTCATTCTTATGAATTCATTATAGGGGACATTTGCACCGACGATTCGGAAAAAGGATCAATTGATGCGGACCAGATTGGTATCTCCAATCTAAAAAACTTTACTGCAGACGGAGGAACATCCAATGTATTTCTGCTGTGGGAAAAACACTATATCATGATTTTCAGGGCCAATCTGGTTTTGAGAAATCTTACAACTGCCACTTTTGATGAGCAAAGGAAGCTACAGCTGGAAGCGGAAGCAAGATTTCTGAGAGCCTATGCCTATTTCAATCTGGTGAAGATATTTGGAGGCGTTCCGCTGTTTGATGAGCCAGTGAGCGGAGATCAGATTGTAGAAAAAGATTTTTCCAATGCACCAATCTACAGCATCTATCAACAGATTGACAGCGATCTGAGTTTCGCCAGAGACAATTTGCCTCAGCGGGGAGTGAATGAAATAGGCAGAGCCAATAGTGGAGCTGCTGCAGCCTTGCTGGCGCGATCTTATTTGTACCAGCTGGGTACAGACAATACCAATGGCCATACCTGGCAGGAACTCCTGGACCTTACCAATGAATTTATCAGTGGTGCTTATGGAAGCTATGCCCTGGCAAGCAACTATGCAATGCTTTTTGATACGGAAGGTGAAAATAACGAAGAAAGCATTTTTGAAATTCAATCAGTAGATACTGGTGTGGGCAATTTCCAACTTGGTCCTTTTGTAGGGTCAGTGTGGACTGTTTTTCAATCGCCACAAGACCAGGGCGGTTGGGGTTTCAATACGCCCAATCAGGATTTGGTGGATACTTATGAGTCCAATGATCCCAGAAGGCATAATACGGCGATTGCCATTGGTGAGCACGCTTACGGTCTACCGCTGGAGTCTGGACCACGAAATCAAACAGGCTATTATCACAGAAAAGCCATTTTGCATCCTGACGAATGGAATACGGAGAAGGGTTCTGGCTACAATGTGAGAAAGATCAGGTACGCTGATATCCTCCTCATGAATGCAGAAGCAGCTTATCATACGGGCAACACCGCTCAGGCTGTGCAACGTGTATCTGAAATCAGAGACCGCGCCAGTCAAAGTACTTTTCCAAGGGGCTTTGATCCAATGGATCCTAATGGTTTTACGCCCACCGGATTTGCACCGTTGGACAATTCTGTCATTCCTACAGGAGGACAGAATTTGTTGGACTTCATCCTGGACGAAAGGCGTAGAGAGTTTGGCATGGAACAACTCAGATTCTGGGACATCGTCAGAACAGGTAGACACCTGGACCTCATGTCTTCGAAATACAGCATCAGTGCGTCGCTAATAGAAATGCACTCGATCACAACAACAAATAGACAAACGGAAGATCAGGTGATTGTAAACCCCATTCCTGTTTTTCCAATCCCTTCTTTGGAAGTAGCTGATTGGGGGATCAATCAAAATCCTGGCTACTAGTATTTTAATAGTTTAATAATTGAAAGATGAGAAACAATTTTCCTTTTTTAACACTCAGTATGTTACTCGCCTTAGGTGCGTTAGTCATACTGAACGCCTGCGGTGACGATGATGAACCGGGTATCTCTTTTGAATCAGACCCGGTAGCATGGTGTCTGGCCAATCCGGCAGATTCCAGATGTTTTACAGTAGATCCTGATGCTTTCTGCGATAATAATCCGCTGGATGAGCAGTGCTGTATCCCTTCGCAGGACATTGATTGCTATTGCTCTACAGGTGACAACGCAACAACAGATGAAGATAATTGCTGTTTGTTCCAGTACAACCCTGAGTGCTTCTGTGCTGCAAATCCTAACGATTCACAATGCGAAAACTTCTTTGTATTACCCGAAGGCGCTTTTGTGGTACAGGATTTTGAAGGTAATGTAGACGATGTACTCGCTACCTGGGGAGCTACCAATGATGACAACCGATCTGTAGATTTAAGTATTCAAACAGGAGGACCAGAAGGCAGATACCTGGAAATCATTGCCAACGACCGTACAGGTACTAATGCTTTTGTAAGTCAATTGGAGTTCCTAAACACTAATCTTACCATTGACGACACTGTTGGGCTGACACTCAATTTCCTGATTAACTACGACCAGGATAACGACCTGCCTTTTGGCTTTCATCCGATCATCAGTGATGCTTATCATGTGGGAGATTCAATCTTCTACAGCGGTGATGAGCCAGAAGATTACTCACCACGACGTTTAGCAAGATTTTTCCACTTTCCGTCGCAGGAAGACGGCCAGTCTGACTGGCGAGTGATCTCTATTCCTGTGAATACCAAATCTATCAACTGGGCTACCTGGTCTAACGGACCCGGTTTGGAGAGAGGTATCTGGGATTTCTCTTTTGTCAAACACTTGTCGTTTGCAGTCAACCTGGGTGGTTTTACTGAGGCCGCTGAAGGTACAATCGGCATAGATGTCATATGGTTCCAGAAAGGGACACCCGATGGGGCTACCTCTATATTGAACCAGCCATAACCAGATACTATCAGCTTTGGAACATAAAGCAATTCTTCCCGGGAGATATAGTTCCGGGAAGACATTCTAATACCCAGGATCTGCAAGAACAATCGATCTATTTGAAGACCTGAGGCACGCACAATTTTACTTCAAAACAGTAAATAGTTATTAAATAATGAAATTCAACAACTTACTATTACCCGGGATGATCGTGATCCTCAGTGGTCTTATGATTTTAAACTCTTGTGGAGGAAATGACGATGAAGTAACCATTACTTTTGAATCTAACCCTCAGCAGTTTTGCATTGACAATCCTGCAGATACCAGGTGTTTTGACATCAATCCTGATGCCTATTGTGACATCAACCCATTGGATGACAGATGCTGTATTCCTACACAGGACATCGATTGCTATTGTAGCGCAGATGATAATGCGACTACAGATACTGAAAATTGCTGTTTGTTTGATTACAATCCAAACTGTTTCTGTGAGGCAAACCCGGATGATTCACGATGTGTACAAGATTTTGGTGAAGGCAACGGCTTAGGTCTTCTGGTGAATTTCGAACAGTTCTCGGAGGCAGATGATGTAGTTACTAGTCTGATAAACCCTTTTCAGATGGATAATGCCGAATTCAATGGAGTGAGTGATGTAGAAGCTGTAGAAGGTGATACTTACCTGTCGCTCATTTATCGTCCGGTAGCAAATGCAGAGTACAGGTGGAATGATTTCAAATACTGGCCTGCCTTTGATACAGAGTCTCCTACCGACAAACTCATAGACCTCAATGACTTGAACGATCCATATATCAACTTCTGGATCAATACCGGTACCAATGAAGCAGACACAATGGCTTTGACAATCGCCTTCAGAGACGAAACGATCTCCACAGACTATGATAAGGACTTTTTGTTCAAGGAATCAACAGGAGGAGACTGGAAATTGATGTCTATTCGATTGGCAGATGTCACGTTTAGGAGGGCGTACAATAGTGATGATACAGGTTCGCTGAGTACACTGGCACCAGACCTGCAGTTTACACTGATTAAGTTTGTCTTTAGAAGTGCTCCATGGGTATTTCCGGAGCGTGACAACACAGACTTTGTGGCAGCCATTGACGCTATATCCATCACGGATGGGCCGCTGGTACAGCTCCCGTGGACAAGGTAAATAATAGTAGTAATTTCATTTTCATATAATCAAAAGTCAGCCGAACAGGCTGGCTTTTTTCCTCAATCTTACATGAAGAAATTGTGGCTAATCGTCGCTGTTGTGGTCAGCTTTCAGGCTTATGCACAAGAGCCTGCTTTGTCAGATAATAAGGCGACCAGGAAAACCAGAAACCTCTACGCTTTCCTGGCATCACTTTCGCCAGATCAGGTCATGTTTGGTCATCAGGATGACTTCCTCTACGGCCTCGACTGGAAATATGATCTCGGATCGGATGTAGAACGCGTCTCCGGGCAGCGACCTGCTGTTGTAGGCTGGGACATTGGAAAGCTGGGCACTGAAGCCAATATTGATAGCTTTCGCTTCGATCAGATCATCAAAGGCATCAGGTTTGCCTACAAACGAGGTGCTATCAATACCATCTCCTGGCACATGTATCACCCGATGACCAATGCAACATCCTGGGACAAACAATCCTATATCAAAGACATTCTACCGGGTGGCAAGGCGCATGAAGCTTATCTGAACCGGCTCGACCAACTGGTAGATTTTGTGAAGAAATGCAAGGCGGGGTTGTTCGCCAAAATACCACTTATTCTCCGGCCATTCCATGAACACAACGGTGATTGGTTTTGGTGGGGAAAATCACTCAATCAGGAAAATGAATACATCGCATTGTGGCGATTTACCATCAACTACCTGCGCGATGAGAAGAAACTCCACAATCTCATCTATGCTTTCAGTCCCGACCGGAGCAGGATGCAGCTTACCTGGGAGGATTACCATTACGGCTACCCTGGCGATGACTATTTAGACATCATTGGCCTTGATAACTACTGGGACATGGGTTCCCGCCACAATCGCCAGTCCCCTGAAAAACAATTGGAGAGCTTTACTTCAAGTATTCAATTGATCACGCAGATCGCCGGCAAGAGGAATAAGATAGCGGCACTCACTGAGACAGGAAATGAGACCGTGCGGGTGACCAACTGGTATACCGAGAGGCTACTGGCACCTGTGAAAGATAAAAATATTGCCCTGGCATGGGTACTGGTGTGGCGCAATGCCAATATGGGGCACTTCTACGTGCCTTACAAAGGCCATCACAATGAAGGTGATTTTCGCGCTTTTGAAGGAGATCAAACTACGCTTTTTCTCAAAGACATTGACAATCCATATAAAAAGATAAAATGAGATTAACAGTAATTCTTCTACTACTACTTATTGTGCAGAATTCCTTTGCACAAGATGCTGATGCCGGGCGCGATACAGTGGTGATGGCCGGGGTTTTTCCTGCGAATTATCAACTGAATGCGTCTGGCAGCTCATCGGACGTAGCCATCCAAAATTACTACTGGGTACAGGATGAAGACACTATTGGCAATTCCATGCTGCTGGATGTGGATATCGCAGAAAAGGTGAACCGCTTTCAACTAATCGTAGAAGATGTTGATGGTAAGACCGATACAGACAACATTAGCATATTTCTCGGTCATAGCACTAATAATGGGATGAACCGGCTGCCGCTTCGTGGAGGAACTGAAATGAAGTTTGTGTCTGGGATGAATATTGCCTGGAGAAACTTCGCCAATGACCTCAATGAATTCACCCCACAGGACAGGGCCTATTATGAGGAGGTGATGGACACCGTCAGCTCAAACGGTGGCAATGCCCTGCGTTGGTGGCTTCATACCAATGGAGCCAATACCCCCATAATTAATGGAGATGGTTTTGTGGAAGGGATCAATTTTGAGACCATTCAGGGCATGAAACAAGTGCTGGACATGGCATATGACAGAGGGATCGTCATCAGTATGTGTCTCTGGTCCTTCGACCTGTTGCAAAATCAGAATCAGGATCGTACAGCGATGAAACTGCTGCTTGAAAACCCGGACAACATACAGTCTTATGTGGACAATGCTTTGATTCCTGTTTTAGAGATACTAGGCGACCACCCTGCGGTGATGACCTGGGAAATATTCAACGAGCCCGAAGGAATGACCCGGCAATTTGGCTGGACGCCTGCCCGAATAGAAATGTCCGATGTGCAGCGATTTGTGAATATGTGTGCAGGGGCCATTCATCGCAATACGGAAAATGGTTTGGTGTCTAACGGAGCCTGGAGCTTCCGTGCCAGTACCGACGTAGATGGCTTTACTAACTTTTATTCGCGGGAGCGATTAATCGAAGCAGGAGGGGATGAAGATGGCTTTATGGATTTCTATCAGGTACATTTTTACCCGGAACACAATGGTCCGGAACGTTCGCCGTTTCATAGGCCGGCTTCTCACTGGGAACTGGACGGCCCCATCGTCATTGGTGAATTTCCGGCAGATACCATTGCTGGAAGAATCAACCCGGGCTTCTCGGTAGAGCGTGCCTATGAAGTAGCGGTCGCTTATGGATATGCCGGTGTTATGTCCTGGTCCTGGTCTTCAACGTCTTCTTTCAATAGAGACTTCAATACCACTGCAAGAGGACTGCAAAAAGTAGCGGCGATGATCCCGGAGGCACTGGAGATACCTGGTGACGAACCCATCGATCGCATTCCGCAGGTGGTGGCAGACATCAGGCCCTTTAGGTCTGTGATTGAAGAGACTACCGGAAATGAAATATTTGTAGACCTCGCCGATTTTATCAAAGATGAAGAAGAGGACAGTCCGCTTGACTTCACGATTCGTAGTTTCACACAGGATCAAGGAGTGACTCCCGTGATTGACAATGGTTCTCAGGTAAAGTTAGCATTGAGCGAACCTCAATCTGGCAATGTACAGGTGGTGTTCAGAGGCGCAGATGCTCAGGGTTGGTATGCAGATGCCAATTCTTTAATCATGCTGGGGTCAAAAGCAGCAAATCCGGACAATAGTGCTTACTATAAACCTATTTACTCAAGTACCGAAGCGACAGGCAGGTATAACCTTTTTGCCAATGACGGCGACTTGTCTACCGGGTGGGAAAGTATGGCACAGGATTTTGATACGTTGGTGATAGATTTTGAATCTGCGATCAATCATAATTTCCTGGCATTGCATTGGGACAATGTCGCTGTCACTCAGTATAAGGTACTTTCTTCGATAGACAGCATTACCTGGGAGCAGGTCATCGATGAAACTCACGGTCTGTCGAAGCAGATTGTTTATGCGCCTGAGGAGCCGCTCACGGCCAGGTATTTAATGTTGGCAATGGTCAATGACAATGAGAGCAGACGGTTTAAAGTAGACGAGGTGATTACGGAATATATCACCGACAATCAGGCCCCGGAAGTGAGGATACCCGTAGAAGACCTGACTGTACCCCTCAGTGAGGTGAGAGATGTCTTCAACTATGTGCGATTCAGCGATGTATTTACTGATCAGGAGCATGCAGAGTATTTGACCTACCAACTGAGTAGTTCAAATGATGAGCTGGTAAGCCCTGAGCTATCAATTTCTGACGTGGGAATTAATCTCAGGTTTGGAGAAGGGCTTGATGGTACCGCAGAAATTACAGCTACTGCCACCGATCCTCTCAATGCATCAGTATCTGCGATTTTCACGGTCACCGTGGTCAATGACATTGTGAATGTAGCCGTGCCGGTGATACCTGAGATTGCCCTGTACCCAAATCCCGTGTCAGACATGCTGCAGTTGGATTGGTCTGCTTTGAATAGCAAAACCGCTGTTGTTTCCATCATTAGCACACAAGGGCAGTTAATTGATGTGCTGAATACTGAAGAAGCCGAAATGTCAATCAATGTAAAGGAACTAAGTGCTGGGAACTATATCCTTCAGATTGCCACAGAAAATGATCGTGTTATAAAAAGGTTTATCAAAAAATGAGAAATCTACTGATAATCCTGCTTATTACACTCACTTTTGGATGCGCTCCCAAACAGCAAGAACGAGAGTTGCCAAATGTACTGCTCATCGTCACGGACGACCAGGGATTTGGAGATACGGGCTACAATGGCAATACAATCCTTGAGACACCCGTCATTGATCAGCTGGCGGCGCAGTCTGTGATTTTTGACAGGTTTTATGTCTCTCCGGTCTGTGCCCCTACCAGAGCAAGTTTATTGACGGGCAAATACCATCTGTCTACGGGAGTCAGTTGGGTAACCCACCGCAAAGAAGTGATGCGGAAAGAGGAGTTGACCATCGCGGAGTACCTGAAGGAAAAAGGCTATGTGACCGGTTTGTTTGGTAAATGGCACAATGGTGCTCAGTATCCACATGATCCAACGGGCCAGGGATTTGAGTCTTTTATTGGATTCAAGGAAGGCCACTTTAACAACTATTTTGATCCGGTACTTTTTGATGGTTTGCAAGAGAGAACTTTTGAGGGTTATCTACCGGATATCGTGACTGACGAAGCCATCAATATGATGGAGCAAACCGAAAAACCTTTCTTTACGATGCTGGCCTACAATACACCTCACAGTCCATTTCAGGTGCCAGATCGTTTTTTTGACAAGTACAAATCCAAAGGACTTGATGATCGGCTTGCAGCTATTTACGGTATGATAGAAAACCTGGATGAAAACATCGGGCGATTGATCGAGTCGCTCAGAAAATCTGGTAAACTTGACAATACCGTGATCTTTTTTGTGGGCGACAATGGACCTAATGGCAGGCGCTACAACCGCCAGCTGAAGGGTATCAAATCGCATGTAGATGAGGGAGGTGTGAGAGTGCCCGCATTATTGAGTTATCCTGCAAAAGGCTGGAACACTGGTGAAACGGTGCAGTCGATGGCGGCGCACATCGATTTATTGCCCACCATCGCCGGACTCCTTGGCGACAAAGGTCTTCCGGAGGTTGACGGCGTCAACCTTGCCGGAATCATTGATGGCACTCAAATCACCCGACCGTTTTTCACGCACCAGGTGGTGAGAGAATTTGACAGATATCCTGGCGCAGTCCGGGAGGGAGATTACCTTTTAACGGTTCAAAGAGGTAATAACGAATTGTATAATCTCAGTGACGATGAAAGCCAGTTAAAAAACCTTTCTGATTCCCTGATTGATCTTACTACCACGCTGCGCGCAAAGTACGAACAATGGATTGACCAATCTATTGCCGAATTGGGTGACCCGCAACTGGCTGAGACGGGACATGGTGCTATTGAGAAGGTTGTTTTTCAGGCGCAGGAAATTAGCGCGAAAGTTGATGTAGGTTTTGAAGGTAAGGAAGGCTGGTCCAACGATTACCTGATCAATTTTACTGAGACTTCTATAATAGAATGGCAAACAAAAACGGTAGCCGAAATGCCCTACGTTCTGCAATTGGAGCTTCATGCAGACCCAGGTACTGAAATCAGGCTGGAGGTCAATCAAAACCAGGGAGTCGAGACTGCGGGAGCAAGTGTGTCGTATAGGGTAGAGAACAGCCTTGAGAAAACACTCATTCCAAGTCCGGACAGGGTGTTGCGGGGTGAGGTTTATGCCTATGAGTGGCCAATAGCCCGCTTGGGTATAGTTACGCTGAAAAAAGGCGTCAACTACTTCAGGTTGACTACAAAAAACGCACAAAACCTTCAAATCAAATCATTACAATTAATTAAAGATAACAATGAGTGACTACGTAAAGTCGGTAAAAAACCTTCTGGAGGACCAGGAGCAACTGCTTTCGAGAAAAAATGAGGTAGCTACTGATAACGGAGTTGTCAAGAGGTATAAATTTCCTATTGTGACAGCAAAGCATGTACCGATATATTGGCGCTATGATCTAAATCCGGCTACTAACCCGCTACTATTAGAAACACAGGGAATAAACGCCGCTTTCAACGCAGGTGCGATGATGTTTGACGGTAAGTTTAGCTTGGTAGTGCGGACGGAAGGCAATGACAGAAAGTCCTTTTTCTCAATTGCCCAGAGTGACAATGGCATCGATAATTTTAGGTTTTGGGATCGGCCAATACTACTTCCTCAAACCGAAGAGCCAGATACCAATGTCTATGACATGAGGCTCACATCTCATGAAGACGGATGGATATATGGAGTGTTCTGTACCGAAAGGCGACCCAAGGGCGCTCCCGCTCACGACCAGTCTGTGGCGGAAGCGAGGTGTGGAATTGCCCGTACCAAAGATCTGAAAAACTGGGAACGACTGCCCGATCTTGACTCGGGGAAAGCACAGCAACGAAACGTGGTGCTACATCCCGAGTTTGTAGACGGGAAATATGCACTCTACACGCGACCTCAGGATGGTTTTATCGACGCTGGCACCGGAGGAGGGATCGGTTGGGCACTGGTTGACGACATGGCAAATGCCGTAGTGGGAGACCAGAAAATTGTAGACCCTAAAGTTTATCATACCATCAAAGAGGTGAAAAACGGTCAGGGACCAGCTCCTATCAAGACCAGTGAAGGGTGGCTACACCTGGCCCACGGTGTACGAAATACCGCGGCGGGTTTACGCTATGTACTCTACATGTTTATGACGGCTTTGGAGGATCCTTCAGAGGTAATTTGCGCACCTGGCGGACACTTTATGGCACCGGAAGGAGAAGAACGGATTGGAGATGTGTCTAATGTACTTTTTACTAACGGATGGGTTGAGCACGAGGGAACGGTATATATCTACTATGCTTCCTCAGATACCCGGATGCATGTAGCCACCAGTACGGTAGAGCGGCTGGTGAGCTATTGCAAAGATACTCCTGCAGACGGGCTTACTTCCCATTCGTCAGTTCAAAGACGGTCAGCTTTAATAGACAGTAACCTGCAATATATGAAACATGTCCAGCTTAGATAATCGCTCAGATAAACTACCACTTTCTGAAAAAGTGGCCTATGGGCTGGGAGACTTTGCCTCTTCCATGTTCTGGAAGTTGTTTTCGCTGTTTTTACTTTTTTTCTACACAGACGTATTCGGAATTTCAGCGGCTGCGGTAGGGACCATGTTTCTTGTAACGCGGATCTGGGATGCCGCTAACGACCCCATTATGGGAATCATCTGCGATCGTACATCTACCAGATGGGGGAGATTTCGTCCATACCTTCTGTGGATTGCAGTCCCCTTTGCGATCATTGGAGTCCTCACCTTCACTACGCCGGGCCTAACAGACGACGGTAAGTTGATTTACGCTTACATCACCTATACACTCATGATGATGGTGTATACAGCCATCAATGTGCCTTATGGTTCTTTGATGGGAGTGATGTCTGCCAACGGAGACGAGCGGACTTCACTGGCTTCCTGGCGCTTTATAGGAGCCTTTTCCGGGGGATTGTTTGTGACTGCTACTGCCAATTCATTGGTGGAATACCTCAGCCAGGGCAGGTCAGAAGCTGTGGGTTTCCAGTACACCATCGGCCTGTATGCAATGATAGCTGCCGTGTTGTTTGTCCTCGTATTTCTGGGTACAAAGGAAAGAGTAATTACGGAAGTAGAAAAAACAGGATCGTTGAAAGAAGACCTGCGCGACCTCTGGAAGAACAGGCCCTGGTTCATCATGCTGGGAGCCAATATCTCCACGTTGATCTTTATTTCTATGCGCGATGCTTCCATTTTATTTTACTTCAAATATGTGGTAGGAGATCAGGAGGTACAGCTGTGGGGGAAAACTTATGAGTGGTCTTCTACTGTGCTTTCTTCTGCTTACATGTCTATCTGGCTGGCAACGAATATTCTGGGGGTGATCATTGCCAAACCACTTGCGACTCGTCTGGGAAAAAAGAAGACATTTATGTTGAGCGCTTTGACTTCTGCAGCTTTCAGTGTGGTCTTTTATTTTCTGCAGTCAGACCAGATTTTCGCCATCTACGGGTTGAACGTGTTGCTGGGAGTCAGTTCAGGTATTGTACTGCCGTTGGGCTGGTCAATGTATGCAGACATTGCTGACTATTCTGAATGGAAGACCGGTAGAAGAGCAACCGGTCTGGTCTTTTCTTCTGGCTCTATGTCTCAAAAGTTTGGCTGGACAATCGGCGGAGCTTTGTCAGGTTGGATGTTAAGTGCTTTCGGATTTGAACCTCAGGCAGAACAGACGGAGATGGCGATTCTTGGCATTCGCCTGATGATCAGTCTTATTGCCGGGGCAGGTGCACTGATGGCGTTTTTCTTTATCAGAAACTACCAGCTGGATGAAGCAAAGATGGCTACTGTGAAGGAAGAACTAGCACAAAAAGCAGGACAAATACCTTAGGCAGAAAAAGCCTGCCCTTTAATGATGATTACCGGGATTTGACGAGTCACGGATTTCTCTAATTATTGCAATCGTATAAAACATGATCAACGTGTGGTGAGAATATTAAGATATGAATGCTGAAATCTTTGAACAAACACTCAGGTCTAATATTTTAGACTATTGGATGACCCGGATGCCCGACGAGCTACACGGAGGGTTTTATGGTCAGATTACAGGACGAGATCAATTGGTTCCGGATGCTGACAAAGGAGTGATCCTCAACACCAGGCTACTATGGACTTTTTCAGCAGCTCATCGGATGCTTGGCGACATTCGCTATAAAGAAATGGCCACAAGAGCCTTCGATTACCTTTTAGACTACTTCGTAGACGATGAATACCATGGCGTTTACTGGTTGGTCGATCATAAAGGACAGCCCGTCGATTCTAAGAAGCAGATATATGCTCAGGCGTTTGCAATTTACGGACTAAGTGAATATTATCGAACAACAGAAGACGATCGTTCTCTTCGCCTGGCGAAAGTCTTGTTTCATTTGATTGAAACCTACTCACTTGATTTACTTACCGGAGGGTATGTAGAAGCACTTACCAGAGATTGGCAAACATTGGATGATGTAAGGCTGAGCAATAAAGATTTGAATGCCGCTAAAACAATGAACACACATCTCCATATTCTGGAGGCTTATACCAACTTATATCGTGTATGGAAAGACGCAGTGCTGGCTGAGAAGTTGAAAGGCCTTATTGAGCTGATGATTGAGCGTTTCATTACCGATGATTGGAATTTTAACCTGTTTTTTGATGCACACTGGCAGTTGTTGAGTTCAGAGATTTCCTATGGACATGACATTGAAGGAAGCTGGCTTTTATATGAGGCAGCTGAAGTATTGGACGATTCGGATCTTCTTTATAAGACTCGGGTTGTGTCGATCCAAATGGCCAATTCGGCCTTGTCAGGATTAGATACAGATGGTGGAGTAATGAATGAAGGAAACAGCAAAGGAGTGATAGATACCGACAAACACTGGTGGCCGCAGGCAGAGGCATTGGTTGGCTTTCTGAATGCGTGGCAACTTACAGGGAGTAAAGCGTATTACCTACATGCTTCAAAAACCTGGAAGTTCATTCAGGAAAATCTGATAGACAAAGAAAGCGGAGAGTGGCATTGGAAAGTATCGCAATCTGGTGAGATCGATTACAATGAGGACAAAGCAGGACCATGGAAATGTCCTTACCATAATGGGCGGGCCATGATGGAGGCGATGGTGAGGCTGAAAGGTTAATTTTTGCATCATATGAGTAGGAGGAGCTATCAATTTTGCGGGTCGATATTACTATTATTTTCATTTTTACATTGTTTGGCGCAACCACAAGAGTTAGTCAAAAAAAACATTGTATTTGAACAGCTACCAGCTGAGTTGGGACTGGGGCAGCGTGCGGTAAACGAGATCATGCAGGATTCGGAGGGATATATGTGGATATCTACTTGGTCTGGCCTGATTCGATATGACGGTCGTATTTCTAAGATATATGGGGTAGGAGACCATGAGGGTGATTTGAAGAGTAGTAAAATCACTTCCGTCTGTGAAGGTAAGAATGGTGACTTATGGGTTGGCTCCAGGGCTGGAGGTTTGTTTCGCTATGATCGGTTGAGTGATTCATTTACACCCTACAGTCAGTTGCTTCCCGAGCTACTTCCTTTCAGGAATATATGGGATCTTGAGATTGATCTTCAAGGTAATTTGTGGCTGGCCACAGAGGAAGGCCTGGTGAGCATCAAAGGAGATCAGGTAACTGTGTATGATGTTTCCAGGGGACTATCTGATAATTTTATCACATCAATTTACAAAGATTCCCAGCACAGATTTTGGTTAACAACAGACCATGGTCTTAATCACTTTGACCCACAAAAAGGTGTCTTAATTAGAAAATACTACTACGAGTTTGAGGGCGAAGACAGGCGTTTACATAACTTTTACTACGAGGCTACAAGTATTTTTCATAATGGTATAGAACGCATTTTTGCCACCAGTAAGAAAGGACTGAAGGAAGTTACCGGAGAAGGGCTGGTAAATTACATGTCTCCTTCTACAGGAATTGGATACAACCTTTTTAATCCTCTGGTTGCAATCCAGGGAGACAAGCCAGTATTGCTGATAGGGTCTGCTGTCGGGATTCATGTGTTTGATGTGGAAAAAGGAAAATTTAGCCGATTCATTGGTGAAAACTCCAACCTTAGTCACCATGCCATCATGTACCTGTTTTTTGACAGGACCGGTGTCCTGTGGGTTGGCACCAAAAAGGGAGTTAATAAATTTGACACGTACGACAAGGACTTCCGGCTCTTTAAAAATTCACTCTTCAATAAACCTGAGGGCATCCTTACTGGGATTAATAAGGCCAATGACCAGACAGTGATATCCACTTTAGGAGGAGGGTTGTTTCACTTTGACCTCTCCAAAGAGACTTTTCATTCCATTGACATAGTGGTCAATGAAGAAAATGACTTTACTGATTTCATTCAGAAACTTTTTATTGATAGTGCAGGCAACGTATACCTTGGTACGGCAGGAAATGGGGTATACAGGTTTCCCGCAGCGGACATTATTAAAACAGGATTTAGGATCAGTGATTATCAGAATTATAACCTCACTAGCGGCTTCGGTGACAACTATATCATGTCTTTTGCCGGAGGTAATGACGGCGGCGTTTGGGTAGGAACGTGGAGTGGCGGTCTCAGTAAGATTTTTGGCGATGGAGCCTATATGCAGTTTCAGCATGAGATGCTGTTTGAAGCTCCTATCGTTTCATTGTTGCAGAACGGAAATACCCTGTGGGTAGGCTCCCGGGGCAATGGGTTGTATCAGTATACCATTGAAGGCAACCAGTTGAGGTTTGAGAAACGGTATGCAAGGGGAGCTACAGATAAGTTATCCTCGGATTTTGTGTCCGTCCTGTTCAAAGATTCAAAGAATCGGTTTTGGGTTGGGACGGAAAGTGGTTTGAATCTATTTGACGAGCGCTGCGAGTGTTTCAAGGCTTTTGATAAAAGCGATGGCCTGGAAACCAATGAAGCGACTAGTATTCAGGAAGATGATAAAGGCAGATTGTGGGTTTCCAACTGGTCTGGTCTGAGTGTGATTACCTACCATGATAGTAACCGGGTTGAACTCAATTACCACTTTGATCGCACTGACCGCATCCAGGGGGACTTCTTTTACAATGAGGTATCATTCAAAGACGAAAGCGGTTTCATATTCATGGGAGGATCCAATGGATTTAATGTCCTGGATCCTGATAAGGTGATTAATAACCCCTTTGAACCAGAAGTGCTCATTACCGATATGAAGGTGTTCGGAAAGTCTCTTTACCCACAGGAGGAGTTGAATGAGCGGGTCATCCTGACTGAGAGAATTCAGAAGACGGATGAAGTGGTATTAAAGCACGACGAAAACTCTATTGAGCTGGTGTTCTCTGCTGTACACTATGCGCACCCTTCTAAAAATAGGTTTCAATATAAGCTTGAAGGGTTCGAAGAAAAGTGGCATGAAGCCAATCAATCAGTACCTACTGCCACCTATACTAACCTGCCCGACAGGGAGTATATCTTTTTGCTCAAGGCTAGTAATAATGATGGGTTGTGGCAGGCAACACCGAGGAAACTGAAGATTGTAATTTTACCCCCATGGTGGCGTACCATATGGGCCTACTTTTTGTTCGCGGGAATTATTATCCTGCTCTTGATAGGGTTCAGATACCTCATCATCGCGAGAACTACTTATGAAAGTAACCTGAGAATGGCCGAGCGGGAACGCGAAAACCTGGAGGAAACCAACAAAGCAAAGCTGAAGTTTTTCACCAATATATCCCATGAGTTCAGGACACCGCTGACACTGATTCTGGGACCTATTGAGCGTTTGTTGGAAATAGAAGGAAATAACAAACAAACCAAGCAGCAACTCAATATTGTGAAGAGCAATGCTTCCCGTTTACTGAGGTTAATCAATCAGCTATTAGATTTTAGAAAGGTGGAAACCGGTAACCTGAAGCTCAATGTGGCAGAGGGAAATTTTGTCAAGTTTGTAAACGAAGTGAAACTTTCCTTTGATCTGAGGGCGGAGGAACTTGGTATCAACTTCAACATTTATTCATCCTCTAATGTCATTGATTTATATTTTGACCGCGATCAGTTTGAGAAAATACTCTATAATTTATTGTCAAACGCCTTTAAGAGCACACCAAGAGGCGGGGAGATAATCATAAAGATTATAGAAAACGAAAAAGATGTTGAACTGCGGGTCATAGACACTGGAGCAGGTATTGCTAAGGAGAATTTTGACATGATTTTTAATCGTTTTTACTCCAACGACGGCACCCTGGAAGGTACGGGGATAGGCTTGTCTCTGGTCAATAGTCTGGTAAGGCTTCATCGTGCAAACATCGATTTTGATAGTATTGAAGGGGAGAAAACAGAGTTTAAGATCAGTATACAGAAAGGCAAAAAACACCTTAGTGAAGACGAGATCATCGCAGATTTCAAAAGCAGTGAGAGTATAGAAAAATACCTGATTGATGAGGATGCGATCATTGATAGCGAAGAAGAACAGGTGGATACCAAACCGATAGAAGACCTCGACAAGATTCTTATTGTAGAAGATAATAAGGATGTCAGAGCTTTCATCAAGTCTATATTTTTGAAGAAATATGTGATTCTGGAGGCAGAAGATGGCAAGCAAGCACTCAATTTGGCCATTGAGGAGGTACCCAATTTGGTAATCAGTGATGTAATGATGCCGGTGATGGATGGTATTGCACTTTGTAAGAAGCTGAAAACCAACACCAAGACTTCACATATCCCTGTAATTCTGCTCACTGCCAGAACATCATTGATTTTCGAAGCGGAAGGTTATGAGAGCGGTGCAGATGACTATATCAGCAAACCATTTTCCAGCGGTCTGCTACAGGTAAGGGTCAAAAATATGATTGACTCCAGAAAGAAACTCCAGCAGGCTTTTAGTCAACAGCAGGGGCAGGGCAAAAAAGTGGAGCCAAGTATGATTTCCTACACTTCCGCTGATGAATTATTTGTAAAATCAGCGTTGCAAAGCATAGAAAATAACATGTCTAATTCGGAATACTCTGTTGATGACTTAGGAAAGGACGTAGGTTTAAGTAGGATGCAGCTTTACAGAAAGCTCAAGGCAATGGTGGGTGTCTCGGCCAATGAGTTCATTCGTAACATACGGTTGACCAGAGCCGCTCAATTACTCAAGACGAATCAATATACCGTTGCGGAAGTCACATACATGTGTGGTTTTGTTGACCTCCAATATTTCAGAAGGTGCTTTAAAAAGCAATTCAAGGTAACCCCATCTGATTATCAGGCATCTGATGAGGAAGAAAATGCTTGATTGCAACATTCGACAAGCCTAAATGATACAAATGGCCGGGTATAGGTTCTGATAAATGAGGGAAATTTCGCTTATGAAAAAATTACTTTTTACACTACTAATCACCTTTACAGTACTACAGCTGTCAGTAGGACAGACAGGTTCATTCGTTCATGTAAAAGATGGACATTTTTATAAGGGAACCGAGCGATACAGGTTTCTTGGTGCCAACTATTGGTATGGTATGTACCTTGGTGTGGCTGCCGATGGGGGAGACAGAGCGCGTCTCAAAAGAGAGTTGGACCAGCTAAAGTCTATGGGGGTGAATAACCTGCGTGTAATGGGCTCTTCGGAAGGTACGGGCAAGTATCAGATTACGCCTGCTTTACTGACTTCCGGTGGGCAGTATAATGAAATGTTATTTCAGGGGCTGGACTTCTTGCTCAGTGAGTTGGCAAGCAGAGATATGACGGCCGTGCTGGTGCTGAATAACTTTTGGATGTGGAGTGGTGGTATGCCGCAATATGTAAGTGAAGTAGATGGAACCGCTATACCTTATCCATTCAAAGAAGACCGGGGGAGCTGGGACGAGTTTATCAATTATTCCTTGCAGTTTTTTGAGAACAAAAAGGCACAAAATCGCTACTTGCAACACATCAGGACCATCCTGAATAGAAAAAATACCGTCACGGGAATCACCTATAAAGACGATCCTGTCATCTTATCCTGGCAGTTGGCTAACGAGCCACGCGGTTATCATAAAAAAGGCGTCTACCGAAAATGGATCAAAAAGACTGCTAAGTTTATCAACAGGAATGATAAGAATCACATGATTTCACTGGGGACTGAGGGGGATACCGGATCCAAGCGAGCTGGTGTAGACCTCTATGCCGATAACCGGATTTCAGCTATCGACTATGCAACGGTACATTTATGGATACAAAACTGGGGGTGGTACGACCCGCAAAAACCAGAAACCTTTGAAAAGTCAATAAAAAAAGCCGCTGATTACATCAAAAGTCAGCTTAAAAGCGCTGCAAAACTGAACAAACCCGTAGTGATAGAAGAATTTGGGGTAAGCCGCGACAACGGAAACTATCAGCCTGATGCTACAGTAGCCTTCAGAGATCAGTTTTATGAGTTCATTTTCAAGACAGCCTATGAAAATATGACGGATAATGGCCCGGTACAGGGATGTAATTTCTGGGCATGGGGTGGAGAAGGACGTCCCTTTGAGCCTGGGGAAAGATGGAAAGGTGTTTATCAGGGGTGGCGCAATACCGATGATTTGATCGGGGATCCTCCTCATGAAGGTCAGGGATGGTATTCCGTTTATGACAAAGATGAGACCACCATCAAGATGGTGACAGAATATGCCCAGATGATTAATGCGCTTAGTCAATGAACGGGAAATTAAAACCACTCATTGTCATTGTCCTGGGATTGGCCATTGCCTATCAGTTGTATGTCTATTTCAAGCCTGAATCAGTGAAGCAAGAGGTGCCAGCGATTTCTTTGGCTTTAGTAGACGGTAAAAATGTTTCATTGCCGGAACTCGCAAAAGAGAAGCACCTTGTAGCATTTATCGTTCGGTCTGATTGTGATTTTTGTAAAAAACAAATGGAGTCATTCAGGAAAAACATCGATAGGTTTCGCAACACAGAGATCTTATTCATCTCTTTTGAGGAAATGCCCGTGATCCGAAAGATGAATAGGCGGTTCTTTTCAGTAGATATACCCTACATGAATTTTGCCCAGGCCCGACAAGAAGAGTTAGCGCCTTTTCTGGAAAAAGAACTGGTATTTCCCTACATGCTGTGGTATGATAAGAAGGGGCGTCAAAAGGCGCAGTATAAAGGACTCTTTCCTGTGGACAGAATCATAGAAGTGATCGAATTGACGAACTAGAGAAGATCAGATCGTCTCCGCTATCGCTTATCTCAAAATTGAATCAGTATAATATCGATGATGGATTGAATATCTTTAACCAGACATTCTCCAGGTATAAAACTACCAGTATGCTTAAGAATTTTTACTTTACCCTACTCACTACCCTTGTTTTTACATTTTTCAGTCAACAACATATAATGGCTCAGGACACTAATTTTCATATCTATCTATGCTTTGGTCAGTCAAATATGGAGGGGCAGGGGGTCATCGAAGTACAAGATACCATTGGGAATGAACGTTTTAAAGTCTTGCAGGCATTGGATTGCCCCAACCTTCAACGGTCAAAAGGCAATTGGTATACCGCGATACCACCATTGAGCCAGTGTCACTCCGGTTTGTCTCCGTCAGACTATTTTGGACGAACGATGGTCGGGTATTTACCTGATAGTATCACGGTAGGGGTTATCAATGTGGCAGTAGGAGGGTGTGATATTCGCCTGTTTGACAAGGATATATATCCCAATTATGATGATACTTACAAAGAAGATTGGTTTACTAAAAAGGTTGCTGGCTATGATGGCAATCCCTATGAGTACCTTTTGAACCTGGCGAAGAAGGCGCAGAGAGATGGTGTCATCAAAGGGATTTTACTGCACCAGGGAGAGACTAATACAGGCGATACGGAATGGCCGCAGTATGTGCGCAAGATCTATGATGACCTACTGTCTCATCTTTCGCTGGAGGCAGCCGACGTACCACTAATTGCTGGAGAAGTGGTGTCTGTTCCCAATAGTTGCTGTACGGCCATGAATGATATCATCAATCGACTTCCGGAAGTAGTTGAAACCGCTCATGTGATCTCTTCCGACGGCTGCTCCGCTATGGACGAAGCCCATTTTGACAGCGAAGGCTATCGTGAAATGGGTCGTAGGTATGCAAAGAAGATGTATCAGATTTTACAACATCAATAACTCGGCAAAATGAGCTGCAATCCATTACAGCTCACAATATCTTTTACATCTGTGTATCCGCTACCTCCGGGTGCGGTGCCGGAATTGGCTCTTTGTCCTCTATCATCTCCCTGATATCGATTTCTATCCCCCGGGAAATGGTCGTGATCGGTACATCATTGCTCATCCCCTCAAAGGGGTTTTCAGAGACATCACCGACGCGCTCCATCGTATAAAATATCCAGGAAATCGCGACGCTAAAGGGTATTGTCAGCCAGACAAAGTGATTGGCGATGAACAGGTAATTTGAATCGGTGTGATTAGTGGCTAAGAGTTCTCCAATTTTACGAAACTCATGCATGAGACCGAAAGGTAGCAGGAAGACGAATATCCAAACAAAAAAGGAGTTGAGCGTGGCAAATTGTCTGGGATAAGGGAAATTCTTGATTCTTTCTGCTTTACCCTGCAGCGTAAAGAACTCCGCAATGATGTTTTTGAATTCCATGTGCCTGAAATCCTCGATTAAGCCTTCCAGTTTCAACTCTTTAAATTGCCGGGATTGCAGGTTCAGACAGGCAGCTTGCTTGTTGGTTTTACTGAGGACATAGCGCTTTTCATCTTCAGAAAGATAGCCGTCCAGTTCATCCTCCAGCGTATATTCATATTCTCTGACGTTGATATTACTCATGTGTTCCTGGTCAGATTTATTGGTACTGGTGGTTTCCCATGGTCGCTTTCCCCTCAAGGCATGCCTCAAAGCAGTCATCCATGCGATATGCCTCATGATGATTTTTTTCTTGATTTGATAAAACTCATCGTCTGTTCGCTCACGACCGGCGTGCTCATTGGTAATGAAGCCATTGGCCATGGTGGCAAGTAATCTGGAGGCGTTGACAATCCCGCCATAGATTTTTCTGGCTTCCCACAGCCGATCGTAGGATGCATTGTTTTTAAAACCGCTGATAAACGCCAGTGCTGTACCTACCAAACCAATGGGGAGCCAGGGCAGATGTAGCCATTGCCACCCTAATACATCGTAGAGTGTAACGGCAGTGAGTGAGATGAGTACGAATACATAAATGTATCTTCTTGTCCAGCTGAGGACGATGGGTATTGAGTAGTTTTTTCTGGTATACATGCTTTTATATGATTAGTTGCTGAAAATGAATCACCAGGGATTGGTTGCAAGAATTTCCTCCTGGGTGACGGGGTTGCGTTCGATGGAATACTTTACATTTTCAAGAAACCTCTCCTGCATGTCAGGTAAAATCCCTTTTTGCGGGACAATATTATTACCGTGATTGCCCCAATAGACTACATTGTAGTCAAGGTGATCTAGCAAATTAATATACATTGTGAAGTTAAATTTAAT
>ERZ1740068.52-NODE-52-length-70566-cov-26.908199_pt1 | contig 70566 bp, 56 predicted proteins | sample MGYA00581735_ERZ1740068 | MGnify/ENA primary metagenome ERZ1740068 (study PRJEB43018, sample SAMN04849740) | marine metagenome | isolation source: floating plastic debris | place: Pacific Ocean | collected 2008-08-30 | study: EMG produced TPA metagenomics assembly...
CTATCGCCAATCGTTAGAGATGCGAGAGGAACTGGGCGATCGCAGCGGCATGGCGGAAACGCTCCAAACTCTGGGACAGATGTATCAATCTCTCGGTCGTCCACGTGAGGGATTCGCGCTGATTCAACAGGCTATGGCCATCCGACAAGAACTCAACCAACCTCTGGGTGCATATCCACTTCCCAACTGGGTTAAAAGACTTGCCAGCTTCGCGCAGCGCGGCACGAGTCAGTTTATCCTCTGTGCGATCGGCGGTTTGCTTGCCTTTCCTGTCATTCTCGTGGTGCTGATTGTTGTTGTCGCAGTCCGCACGATTCACGGTCGCCTTATCACTCTGCGCCGCTAAGCAAGCGCCTCGCTCAACTCTGGCAACGCCGCAACAACCCCGATCGCGCCCAACACCACTACACGATCGCCCACGACCTCTACACTCAACTCGGAGCCGCCAAAGACCTCGAACGCATCGAACAAGAATTCAAAATCAGTGAGCCCTGAGCCTGTCGAAGGGCGGGCTTCACTCAAGCGGGATAGCGGCATGGTTGTGGGCTTGAGGGACAACAGGGCGCGACAGATCTGGAACTAATCGCGCTTTCCCTAACCCGCCCTTCGACAGGCTCAGGGCTCATCGACTCGACAAGCTCATGGCTCGTTGGCTCGACCGTCGGCCTCCTTCTCCGCCTGCCGATTCTTCGCCGCCTCAATCAACCCCTTCCAATCACTCGCAATCAGCGCCAACTTCTTCCGCCGACTCCAACCCTGAATCTGCTTCTCCCGCGCAAACGCCTCCCCCACATCCTCAAAAAACTCTACAAACACCAACCGCACCGGCAACCGACCCCGCGTATGCTTCGCACCCCGCCCTGACTCGTGTTCCCATAGCCGCCGCTCCAAATCCCGAGTCGAGCCCGTATAAAGTGACCCGTCCGCACACTCCAAAACGTAAACGTACGCCATACATCTCACCCCGAAACGGAACCGCGAACGACGCCGCTCAGGGCTCATTGGCCTTCTGCCGCGCCTTCGCCACCTCGATCGCCCCCTCCCAACCACTCTCCACCAACGCCAACTTCTGCCGCCGACTCAACCGCTGCACCCGCTTCTCCCGCGAAAACGCCTCCCCGATAGCGTCATAAAACTCCGCATACACCAACCGCACCGGCAACCGACCCCGCGTATACTTCGCCCCCCGCCCCGACTGGTGCTGAGCGATCCGCCGCTCCAAATCCCGCGTCGCGCCCGTATACAACGTCCCGTCCGCGCACTCCAAGATATAGACGTACGCCATACCCACCCCCAAAACAACAGCCCCGCCAGCTTAACGATCGCTTAACCGATCGCACCTGGCATTTGCGTAATCATGGCGAAATATAGCCCCACTAAGCCGCGTGCCGCCATGAATCTACCCCGCCGTCAGTTCCTCTGGATGCTCGCCGGGGCCACCGGCTCGATCGCCCTGAAATCCTGCGCCCCCTCCGGCAACGATCCGAAGCAGGCCACCGTCAGCCTCGGCGAAGAATTCACGCGGCCATTCCAGCCGCCCGCCAGCCCGCTCCCCCTGCGCTACGAAAAGCTGACGACAGACGAGCAGCTCGCCGCCTACGCCAGCTACGACGTGACTGACGATCTGGTGCTTCCCGACGGCTACGAATACGAAGTGCTGGCCTCCTGGGGCGACGCGATCGGCAGCTCGCGCGTCGGCTACAACAACGACTACATCGGCTTCGCGCCCGCCGATCGCGACGATCGCGCTTATCTCGGCGTTAACTTCGAGTACATCAGCAGCGGCACGTGGATGGCGACCTACGCTGCGGTTATCGGCAAAGAGTTACCGTTTGCAGCCGTGCTGAAGGCCGTGCCCAATGGCGCGATCGACGCCTTCGCGCTGCCGGACGATAGCCCGCTGAAGGCGCAGATCGCGACGATCTGCCGCGAGGCGCAGATCGACCAGGGCTTCGGGGTGATGGCGATCGCCCGCAACGGAAACGGACGCTGGCAGCGCGACACCGACGGCCTCGGGAAAAGCGTCGATCGGCGCATCACCGGCATCTCCGGCCTCGATGACGGGCGCTACCTCAAAGCCACCGGCCCCGCCGCCGCCATCTTCACGAAAACCAGCGGCCAGGGCTACACCGATCGGCTCGGCAACAAAGTCATCGGCACGTTCGCCAACTGCGCGGGCGGCACGACGCCGTGGGGTACGTTCCTCAGCGCCGAGGAAAACTTCCAGGCCCAAGTCCCCGAAGCCGTCAAGCTCGATGGCACGTCCGAACCGCCCAGCACGATGCCGTTTCGCATTGGCCAGCAGAGCCTGAGCGGCTTTGGCAACGTCTTCGGCCTCGCGGGCAATAAGTACGGCTGGATTGTCGAGATCGACCCGGCCAACCCGGACGACACTGGCACCAAGCACACCTGGCTGGGGCGCTATCGCCACGAGGCGGTAGGCGTACGCGCCGAAGCGGGCAAGCAGATCGCATTCTATTCGGGCTGCGATCGTCGGGGCGGCCACGTCTATAAATTCGTCAGTCGCGGCACGGTCGCCGACCCCACCGACAAAGCCAACTCGCAGCTCCTCGCCGACGGTACGCTCTACGTCGCCAAGTTCGAGCCCGGTGGTACGGGTCGCTGGCTGCCGCTAACGCCCGAAGCGAAGATCGCGCCCGATCGCCCCAGCGGTTTGCTCGGCCAGACTGTCGTTCTCCACGACGCCACGGGCTACAAAACCCTGCACGGCGATGTCGCCGTCGCCGCCTTCGAGCAGAAATACCAAACCCTCGGTGACATTTACATCGGCACGCGCGACGAACAGCAGGGCGCGATCGCGATCGACGCCCACTTCGCGGCCAACGCGATCGGTGCAACCTACACCGCCCGCCCAGAGGACACCGAAATCGCCCCCGACGGCTCGCTCTACATCGCCTTCACGTCCGGCGCGCCTGACGGCAGAGGTCGCGGCGGCCCCGATCGCGCCATCTTCCCCAGCCCGATCGGCGAAGACGCCCACGAGCACGGCTGGGTGATGCACCTGACCGAAACCAACAACGAGCCCGCCGCGCTGGATTTCATCTGGGAGATGGCGGTAGCTGGCGGCGAGCCGTCGAAGGGCGGCCCCGGTCTGGCGAATCCGGATAACCTGCTGTTCGATCGTGCGGGCAATATGTGGATGGTCACGGATATGTCCACCAATAAGCACAACAGCGAAGTCGCCAGCCGCCTTGGCGAAGACGGCCAGCCGCTGCCCACGGACAAAATGCTCGGCATTTTCGGCAACAATACGCTCTGGTACGTGCCGACGCGCGGCGAAGATGCGGGCGTGCCACTGCTATTCGGCATCGGGCCGATGGAGTGCGAGACGACGGGGCCGTGTTTCGACGCGACCGAAGAGACGCTGTTCCTGGCGGTGCAGCATCCCGGCGAAACCCACGGCGTGCGGACGGAGGGTGCGATCGACACCCGAAAATTTATGCTGACGACCACCGACGGCCTGGAATTCGAGCAGACGCGCACCGTGCCGCTGGGCTCGAACTGGCCGGACAAGACCGACGGCGCTGCGCCGCGTCCGGCAGTGGTGGCGATCTATCGCACGACGGGCGGCGCGATCGCCTAGCCTCCACGCTGTCGCAATCGATCGAACCGTAGGGAGCCTTGCGGATGTTACAACCCGTAGTAAACTTCTCGGGAACGCAGCGGCGCGCGACTTTGCTAGCCCGAATGGCAGGCCGAAATCCAGCGCGCCCGACGCGATCGACTGTCTTGCAGGTGTGCTGAGCCGCTACAACTATGTCACTCGTTCTGGTTACTGGCTCCGCCGGTTTGATTGGTTCCGAAACCGTTCGCTTCTTTTGCGACAAAGGCTATACGGTCGCCGGCATCGACAACAACCTGCGAGCGAGTTTCTTCGGTGAGGAAGCCTCGACGCTGTGGAACCGCGATCGCCTGCGCGAGAAGTTCGGCGAGAAATACCGCCACCACGACACCGATATTCGCGATCGCGAGGCGATCGGCGCGCTGTTCGCCGACTACGGCACCGACATCTCTCTGATCGTCCACACCGCCGCGCAACCCTCCCACGACTGGGCGGCACGCGACCCATTCACCGACTTCACCGTCAACGCCAACGGCACGCTCAACCTGCTGGACAATACCCGCCAGCACTGCCCGAAAGCGGTCTTTATTTTCTGCTCCACCAACAAAGTCTACGGTGATACGCCCAACCGCTTGCCGCTGCTCGAACTCGAAACGCGCTGGGAAATCGACGAGTCGCACCCGTTCCACGCAGGCATCGACGAGACGATGAGTATCGATCGCTGCAAGCACTCGCTATTCGGCGCATCGAAAGTCGCCGCCGACGTACTCGTTCAGGAATACGGGCGCTACTTCGACATGCGGACGGCCTGCTTCCGGGGCGGTTGCCTGACGGGGCCGAGCCACTCCGGCGCGGAGCTACACGGCTTTTTGTCGTACCTGATGAAATGCACCGTCACCGGCAAGCCCTACAAGGTCTTCGGCTACAAGGGCAAGCAAGTGCGCGACAACATCCACAGCTACGACCTGGTCAACGCCTTCTATCACTTCTACCAAGACCCGCGCATCGCCGAGGTCTACAACATTGGCGGCGGCCGCGAGAGCAACTGCTCGATGCTCGAAGCGATCTCGATTTGCGAGAACATTTCTGGCAAGAAGCTCGACTGGGAATATAAAGAAGACAACCGCAGCGGCGACCATATCTGGTGGATCGGCAGTCTCGCCCGCTTCCAAGAGCATTACCCGACCTGGAAGCTCAACTACGGCATTCAAGATATTCTCGGCGAGATTTACTCGCAAAATCTCGATCGCTGGGCGGCATAATCGTCGCGGCGAGCCAGAGCACAAAGACCACCGGCCACACCGATCGACCACGCGCCTATGAACCCGCTCCAAATTCTTCAGAAACGTCAGGCTCGCTTTCTCTTCGGCGGCGGTGTCGCGGCGGCGTTCAACCTGCTGTTGATGTACGGCTTTATTGACGCGCTGGGCTGGGACACGGTGACGCTGCGGAACGTGGCAAACGTTATTTCGATCGAGCTATCGCTGCTGCTGAGTTTCTTTATCTACCGCACCTGGGTGTGGTCGGGCGGCGTCTGGAACGCGCGGGAAGTCTTGCTGCGTCAGCTTCCGCTCTACCACGTGTCGGCAGGGGCGGCGGTGGTGCTGCGGGTGTTCGCGCTGTTTCCGCTGCTGGACTGGCTGGGGATTGGCTACGGCGTCAATACACTGGTGGGCGTGCTGGTCAGCGCCACGATTAACTACGTGCTGAGCGATCGCCTGGTGTTCCGACCCAAAGCGAAGGAAGATCGCGACCTCTATCGGCCTGAAGGTCTCGAAACGGCGTTCGTCGGCACGAACCGCGATCGCTCCGACGCGCCGTCGCGCCCGATCGAGCTGTTTTCGCTGGTGATTCCGGCGTACAACGAGGAGGAGTCGATCGAAGAGACGATCGCCGCGATCGACGCCTGCTTCCAGCGCGCGGCAGTCCCCGTCGAAATCCTCGTCGTCAACGACAACAGCCCCGACAGCACCGAAGCCGTCTTGCAGGACTTGTGCCAAAAATACCCGAGCTTGCGCTACGTCAACAGCCACTACCCCAACGGGTTCGGCTTTGCGGTGCGCTGTGGCCTGGAGCAATTCTCCGGGGATGCCGTGGCGATCGTCATGGCCGACGCTTCCGACGACCCGGAAGACATGCTGAATTACTACAACCTGCTGCAACAGGGTTACGACTGCGTGTTCGGGTCGCGCTTCGTCAAGGGCGGCCGCGTCATCGATTATCCCGGCCACAAGCTGCTGGTCAATCGCATGGCGAACCTGTTCGTCCGCGTGCTGTTCGGCCATCGATCGAACGACACCACCAATGCTTTCAAAGCCTATCGCCGCGAAGTCATCGACGGGATTCAGCCGTTGCTGTCGCACCACTTCAACCTGACGGTGGAGATTCCGCTGAAGGCGATCGTGCGAGGCTACAGCTATGCGGTCGTGCCGATTTCCTGGCGCAATCGCAAGGCGGGAGTCTCGAAGCTGAAGCTGCAAGAGATGGGCAGTCGTTATCTGTTTATCGTGCTGTACGTGTTGCTGGAGCGCTGGTTCTCGCGTGGGGACTACAGTCGGGCGACGCGGGAAGTGAACCTTCAAAAGGTTGCCGCGCGATCGTCGGTGTCGCCTCGCGGTTAACGGCTGTAGGGGCGCATGGCAATGCGCCCGGAATTGGCGAAATCCCGCAGATATCGTGGGCGCACTGCCGTGATGCCCCTACGGAAATCGATCTCCAGAAATCCATGAACCAGCGCGTTTTAATCACCGGCGGAGCCGGATTTGTCGGCAGTTCCCTCGCCCTCGGTTTGGCAGCACGCCACCCTGACTGGTCGATCGTTGCCCTCGATAACTTGAAGCGGCGCGGTTCCGAGCTGAACTTGCCCCGCCTCAAAAACGCGGGCATCGAATTCGTTCACGGCGATATCCGCAACCCCGAAGACCTCGACCCCGCTGTCCTCAAGCCGACGCTAATCCTCGAATGTTCCGCCGAGCCATCGGTGATGGCCGGGTATGGCTCACCGGGATACCTGCTGCAAACCAACCTGGTCGGGACGATTAACTGTTTGGAATTGGCGCGGGCAACGAAAGCCGATTTTGTCTTTCTCTCTACCAGCCGCGTCTACCCGATCCCGTACCTGACGCAGCTCGAATACGCCGAAACCGAAACACGCTTCGCCCTCAACGCCGAGCAGCCGATGCGCGGCGCGTCCGAACACGGCATCGCCGAAGATTTCCCACTGGATAAAGCCCGATCGCTCTACGGCACGACCAAGCTCACCTCAGAGCTGCTGATCGCGGAATATAACGACGCCTACGGACTGCGGACGCTAGTGAACCGCTGCGGTGTGCTGACCGGGGCGTGGCAGATGGGCAAAGTCGATCAGGGCGTGTTCGCACTCTGGGTGGCGCGGCACTATTTCGGGAAGCCGCTGAAATACATCGGCTACGGCGGCACGGGCAAGCAGGTGCGCGACTTTTTGCACGTGGACGACCTGCTGGATTTGCTCGACCTGCAGCTTGCGGATTTTGACAGCTTCAACGGCGAAACGTTTAATGTCGGCGGCGGCATGGAGAATCAGGTGTCACTGCTGGAGACGACGCAGCTCTGTCAGGAGATTGTCGGCAAGACGATCGAGATAACCGCCGAGCCGGAGACGCGGGTGGGAGATGTGCCGATTTTCGTCACCGATTCGCGCAAGATTATCGATCGCACGGGCTGGCAGCCCCAGCGCGATATTCGCAAGACGCTGAGCGATATTTACGAGTGGATCGTGGCGGAAGAAGCCAGCGTCCGCCAGATTTTCCTGTAGGTTTGACCTGCTTTATCTCCCGTACTCCATGACCGAATTCGACCGGCAACCGAAGCGATGAAACCACCGTTCGACAAACTGTTTGGCCGGACGGCCAGCCTTGCGGAGCGGCGGCGGCGGTGGAAAAACTGGGCGATCGTGGCGGGCTACACGCTCCCGGCGATCGCGACGCTGGCGTTTATCCTGCGCTACGCGGTCGATATTCCCTATATGGACTCGTTCGCGCTGCTCGATACGTTTAACGCGATCGATAAAGACAAGCTGACCTGGCAGCATCTCTGGACGCCTCATAACGAGCACCGCATGTTTTTCCCGCGCCTGGTGGTGAGCCTGTTGGCCTTCTGGACGGATTGGAACACTTACGTCGAACTCGTGCTGAGCTGGGCGATCGCGGTGCTGTCGTTTGCGGTGTTGTGCTGGCTGTCCTGGCACACTCAGGCGCGAACCCAGACGCGAGCCCAGACGCGAGCCCAGACGCTAACCCAATCGCGGGCGGATTCTCGGCCACGATCGACGAGCCGCTACTGGCCGATTTTTACGACGGGAATACTGTTTTTCTCGCTGGCGCAGTATGAAAACTGGCTGTGGGGCTTTCAGGTCGCTTGGTTTTGGATCGTGTTTTGTGGAATCGCCGCGATCGCGCTTATCGCCCAACGCACGCAGCCCGATCGGCTCGACCGTAATTTTTGGCTGGCGGTGCTGCTGTGCACTTTGGCAAGCTTCTCGTCCGCCCACGGGATGCTGACCTGGTTCGCGATCGCGCCGTGTCTGCTGTTCGCCGGGGCGCGGCTGCGATCGACGCTGCTGCCGTTCGGCCTCTGGTGCGGGCTGGGCGCGACGGCGATCGGGATCTATTTCTACGGCTACGAGAGTCCGAACGACACGATCGATCGTAGCTACGCCTTCGCGCACCCGCTCGAAGGACTGCGCTATTTCACGACCCTGGTCGGTGGTGGCGTCGTCAACGACAGCCTCTCCCGCGCGACGGTGGCGGGGGGCTTCGTACTGGTGGGCTTCATCGCCTGCGGGCTGTGGTTCTTGCGCGATCGCGCCGTGCGCCCGCAGCTCTCGCCCTGGCTGGCGTTGGGATCGCTGACGATCGGCTTTAGCGCCATCACCGCGATCGGACGCACCTCCCTCGGGATCGGCTCTGCGATGGCCTCGCGCTACGTGACGATCTCGGTGCTGCTCGTTATCGCCTTCGTTCAGATTGGCGCGATTGCTACGCAGAGTTGGCCGCGACGCCGCCAGCCCTGGTATCGCGGGCTCTGCGTCGCGCTCGTCATCGTCTCGCTCTCCAATTCGTTCGACACGCTGCCCACGGCGCGTGGTTTGCAAGAAGACCGCCAAGACGGTGCGCTGTGCCTGACGCTGCGGGAGTACATGCAGGCCAGGCCCAATGCCTGTTTGTCGCAGCTTTTTCCCGACTCGTGGGCGGTGAAGATCTATTTCGGGAATATGCTCGATCGACTCGAATTTCACGAGTTCGAGGACGAGATCGCCTTTGTCGAGACGCCCGACGAGGTTTATGGGCTGATCGAGACTCGCGAGGGTCGATCGTTGTCCGTTCGTGCAGGCGGTGCGGTTTCCCTCGAAGGCTGGGCGATTTTGCCCGATCGCGAGGCCGTGCCAGATTTGGTGTTTTTGGAACAGGACGACCGGCACAAATTCTTCATCGAAGCGCGGGTCGATCGCCGCAGCCCAGACTTGGTGGCTTACTTCGATGTCAATGAATACGCCTATGCCCGCTGGGAGATCGACTTTCCCGCCACCACGCTGACGAAGCGCACGACACTGCTACGCGCCTGGGCGTACGACGCCGCTCGCAATCGGTTCGTCCGGCTCGAGAACGCGATCGAGGTGACCCGCCCAGATCTCGAAGACGAGCCCCCGCCTTAGGATGGGAAGGTTGCCCGTCCCTTTTCCCGCCGCCTTGCCCAAGCTCAAACCGCCCAACATCAAATCGCTCGACCCGTTCGATCGAGAGCGGCGCGCGCGACTCTTCCACCGCGATCGGCGCTGGCCGAATCTCGCGATCGCATCGCTATACGTGCTGCCCGCCCTCGCCGCCCTGGGGTTCATCGCCCGCTTCAGCGTCGATCTGCCCTACGTCGATTCGTTCCTGCTGATCTATACATTCGACGACATCGCCCTCGGCGATCTGACGTTCTCCGATCTCTGGATACTCCATAACGAGCACCGCATCGTCCTGCTGCGATTCGTGGCGTCTGCCTTGGCGTTTTTGTCCGGCTGGAATACCCACGTAGAGCTGGTGACGAGCTGGATTTTGGCGGTGGTGTCGTTTGTCGGGCTGTGCTCGATCGCCGCACGTACCCAGCCGGATTCGCGGGATTCGAGCGATCGCCACTGGCCGAATCTCGTTACGGGGCTACTGATGTTTTCGCTGGTGCAGTACGAAAACTGGCTCTGGGGTTTTCAGATAGCGTGGCTGTGGATCGTGACCTGTTTGGTACTGGCGATCGCCCTCATCGTTCAGCGTCCGCGTCCCGATCGCCTCGATCGTGGTTTTTGGCTGGCGGCGCTCCTGTGCGGCTTCGCGAGCGTTTCGTCCGCACACGGACTGCTGACCTGGCTGTCGATCGCGCCCTGCATCCTCTTCACTGCACCGAAGCTGCGCGCGTCCCTCGTACCGTCCGCCACCTGGCTAGGGCTAACCATCGCCGCCTTCGCGGTCTATCTCCACGATTACGAAACTCTAGAGAGCGGCATCGATCGGCGCTATGCCTTTGGCCATCCCGTTGCAGGATTGCGATATTTCTTCACGCTGCTCGGGCGTGGCATTGCAGGGGAACATCTGGGGAGCGCGCTGGCGTTCGGGCTGTTGACGGGCGGTGTTGCGATCGCCGTCGGGCTCTGGTTTTGGTTCGATCGCAGTGTTCGCGCACGGCTCGCGCCGTGGATATCGCTCGGGATGTTTGCCGTCGGCTTCAGCGCGATGACGACGATCGGGCGCACGTCCCTAGGAATTCAGTCGGTGCTGGCGTCTCGCTACACGACGATCGCGGTGCTGGCGACAATTGCGATCGTGCAGATCGGCGCGCTCTACGCCCAGCGCCTGCGCCTGCAAGCCGGATTCCGCGTCGCCTGCAGTATTCTGGCCGCGTTTTCGATTTATAACTCCATCGCGATTTTGCCTACGGCGGCGGACATTCAGCAAAAGCGGGAGCGCGCGCGGCTGTGCCTGACGCTGATCGACGCGATGCAGGCATCGTCCAATCGTTGTTTGAGTTACGTTTTCCCGAATCCGAAAACGCTGAAGAACGATCTAGCGGTGCGGCTCGATCGCTTAGGGTTCTACGAGTTCGAGCGCGACCTAGAGTTCGTCGCCGCGCCGGATATCTCCCACGGCCTGATGGACACTCCGGGAAAAGTGTCGGCGCGCGCGGGTGAAACGGTCACGCTGTCGGGCTGGGCGATTTTGCCCGATCGCCAGCGTCCGCCGGAGTGGGTGTTCCTCGAGCAGGGCGATCGGCGCGAGTTTTTCGCAGAAGTTCGGGTCGATCGCGGCAGCCCGGATCTAGTCGAACACTTCCAAAATGCGGCCTATGACCGGGCCCGCTGGTCGGTGTCGTTCCCGGCTGAACTGCTGAGCGAGCCGGTGACGACGGTGCGCGCCTGGGCGTACGACGCTGAGGGCGATCGTTTCGTGCGGCTCGATGGCGCGATCGAGGTCGATCGCCTTGATGTGGAAAGTTGAGTGCGTGACAGCTACGTTACGGCTCAACATAGTGGCTTGTGAAAATTTCCGATCGCTTTTCAAGAGTGGTAAGATTTTCTACCAAGGTCAGATTACACCGCTGAATTAGTAAGGAATAACGTGAGTTCGGGTTAAGCACATTCGCTTTAACATCGGTATCTCATGGGTTCTGGCTCATGTAAGAAGCGATGAGCTCGAGCAAATTACTCGAATTCTTAGTGAATCTCGCCAATTTCTGGATCGACCGCACATCGTAGCTTGAGCCAATCCGTCAAGAATAACGATTCTACGAGGCTTTCAGCCGATTCCTTATCGCGAACTCACGCAAGGAATACGGAAAGAGATTTGGTGAAAAATCTTTTTTCCGACTCATCTTTTTCGCTCGGTATTCCCACGGGCAATGGTTGTAAATTATCCTCTCGGTTCGCTCTACTCGATTGAGTATTGATATTAAGATAGATAATTTTTGTTGCGAATAGCGTCGTGATTTCTGTAAAATTGCAGCAATGTCAAATAGCTGCAATACTGCTAAACCAAAGGTGCGAATAACTCATTCAAGATAAGATATAACGCCTAATTTTCACAGCTTGAAAAAGATTTCCCAAATGAAAATCACTAGCGCAGTACCTGATGGCATTCCTTCTTTTGTGTCAGTCTTTGGCGCTTTAGTCGCAATTCTAGGCATATTGCTTGGTGTAAGAGGGCTGCTCGATCCAACTTCCGCAGTTGGATTCATTAAAAATGCTGAAATGCTGGCCGGTGCTTGGGCAGGCCGAACGCTTGGCCTTGGATTGATTACTGCATTTGCGCTTTGGCTACGCACATCTCAGGCTTATACGATGGCGTTTCTAGGGTGCAGTATTCGAGAATTCGGTGATATTGTTGGCGCTTTTAACTCAGGTCAGACTGGCTTGCTACCGGTGCTCTTCGGATTCTTTCTTCTGGACGTTTTATGTTTGTTTATGTCGTTTCGCGCGTTGAAGATCGTGTTTAACGCACAGTCCTCCAAGCCCTCCAATACTTCAACGAGTTGAGTTAATAATCCTGTCTTTCGGAGGCTGTGGGATGTCGAACCCCGACGTGGCGATCGTGCTGGACGCGGGCAAACTTGCCCGCTGATTCACTTCGTATGCTTCGACTGGTCGGAGAACCGCCGCTGTAGCCGCTTCTTCAACTCGACGACGTACTTCGCGAAGAACTAAATCGAGACATCGAGAGCTACACCGAAATCAACGTCTGCGCAGGCGCTGGTGGCTTACTACGACAAAGCTACGATCGAGGAAAACACGTTCTGAGAAACCCCTGAGTACAGGTTTGGCGCAGGTCTGGAGGCTGGGTTTGCGCCATCCAGCGCGATTAACCTGACGACGATTCGTACCGGAAATGCCACCGCCTTGACGGTATTCTGTCAGGCCAACAGCATCGAAGCCCGTCCCAAACCCATAGTCAAATGTCCGGGTCGGGTTTCGATGCGAGCGGTGCGGCGATCGCGAGCTAAACTCGGAGTTACCATGCCCTTGCCGCCTCCGGGCAAACCGCCCATGCAACGGGAAGATCGCGAGATAGCCTGATAAAGATGCTCTTTTTGTAACTAAAGTGCACGAATCGAAGGCGTCAATTCGATCCGGACACTCGTGCAAAACTTTGGAAGTACGATGGGAGCGACGGCACACCCACTATCACAAGAGAGACAGTACTTCAGGAAGTAGTGAGACACCTCCCGAAAGGCTCTTGCACTTCTTAGGAAAACTTTACTCGTAGCCGCCTGATGTTCAAACGAACGGATTCTAAAAAATAAAATCCTATGGTGAGAAAACGTTCTCTTTACCCCTATCTTTTCGTTCTACTAGTTCTCTTTCTAGTTTACCAGCCGGTACTGCTCGGGGACTATCTCATGAACGATGAGATGATCTGGCTCGGGCGAGATCTCGGACCCAGATTTAAGCACCACTTTTTAGCTTATGGGCGAGTTCTGTTCGGTCTCTACCACTCGATCGTCTACGATTTCGTTGAGTACTCCGTTCGTAAAATTCAGTTTGTACGCCTGATCAACTTTGTGGGGGTCTCCGGTCTTGCGGTACTGCTCCTATGGCATTTGCGAAAGATGCTCGCACACAAAATATTGGCAGTGTTTGCCGTTTTGTTTTTCTTCGCGCAACCTATTTTTCAGGGAATTCTCGCGTACTCACTGCAAATCATCTCCAACTTCCAGCCAGCTGCATGGTTGAGCTTGCTGGCGTTTTGGATACATTTCTTCAGCCCAATCTCTCAAGCCCAATCGAAAACTGCAAGCATCACGAAAGTTCTGCTCGTCGCTTTTGTTTTAATCCTCTCTCTACAGTCCACACAAACATACTCGTTCGTTTTCGCGATTCCTCTCAGCATCGGAGCGCTCTGCAAGCCAGAGAAGTTTTCTTTTAAATCTAGCTCGATTTTTCTCGGTACGGCTTTCTCGTGTCTGCTCTTCTCGACAGCACTCTATAAAGTCTCGACGTCCATGACGGACTTGGGATATAGCAAAGGAAGACAGCTCATGAGTCTGTCTGAAAAACCTGTGGATGCCATCTTGAACTTCTTTAATCCGGTCACTTACTCTAGTGCATTCCGAGTCTGGAACTACCCTGTCTTATTTAACAATCTAGAGAGTGTTCCGAAGACCGGGAAAAGCATTGTGGCAGTGCTCGTTCTGCTGGTCTTTGTGGCGACGATCGCGATCGGGATCCGAACGCACCTCCAGCGGGTCAATCGCAACGGAGGGGACGCTCTGAAGGAGGTCGTCTTGCCTTGGATCTTGGCTGCGGCTTGCTTGTCCTTTGGTGCGCTCTTTATCTTTGCAGAGTCTCCCTTTAAGCCGACAGACGTGAGACCCCATATGACGATTACGTTTGTTGGGGTTTGCTTGATGATGTTTGTCTTTTCGCTGGACATACTCTTGCAGCATTGGTCTACGAAGTTCGAGCGTGAGCGAAACCGCTCAGTGGCGATCGTGGCGGGTTTTCTCTGCGTCTCTTTCGTGCTGTTGGGAGCGCAGTCAAATGCCCTGAGAAATTTGGTGGAAGTTCACGCGGACGCGCTCGACTTTGTTCGCTTGGAGCTGCTGAGCAAGAGACCGCAAGATTATCAAGTGGTGCAGGTAGTCCAGGCAAAATCCATGTGCGTCAGCGAGCCCTGCGAACCCTGGATGGGCCAGCAGATTAACGCAAAGTGGAATAAAAAAGCTTACAAAACGGAGGCTGGATACCGTTATGCGATGGCGTCTCTCAGAATTAAGCCGAACGGAAAGCGAATCGAGTATCTCGACGAACGACCGGCTGAAATTGCCAGTGATGCGGTGGTGATCGATTGGCAGCGCTACCTCGAAACGAAGAAGCGATACAAGCAATACTTACGAAAATCTTGGAGAAGGTAGCGGCGCTGGCGTGAAGTCGTACGTACCGGCTTTCTGTCGCGATTGCGTGAAGATTTGGCGGACTCCCGAAAACCTGTCCTTCGTATGTAATGTGTGCAATGCAGCTATGGCAGCCCGGACACCGCCTCGCGGATAGCAAAGGAATCCCCATGACTTCGAGAACCCCTCCGACGCCTCCGGCCTGTAGGCTTTGCTCAAAAGACACCCGCCCAAACGAGGCCCGGCAGCTACACTGCGCGCATCGCCGTATACTTCGACACCGCTTCAGCGCGCAGCGCGTTGTCGATCGCCCAGGTGCGGAACTCCGCCTCCGGTAGCGGCCGCCCGAACAGATAGCCCTGAAAGTAGGGACAGCCGTAACCGACGAGCGTCCGGTGCTGCTCGTCGGTTTCCACGCCCTCGGCGATCGTCTTGAGATCCATTAGCTGGCCGATCGCGACGATCGTCTCCGCCAGACACTGCTTCGACTGGTCGCCCAGCTCGTTGATAAAAGCGCGATCGATCTTCAGCCAGTCCAGTGGCAAGTCCTTGAGGTACGCCAGCGACGAATAGCCCGTGCCAAAATCGTCGAGGGCGACCTGGATTCCCATCGATCGCAGCGCCTCCAGCTTGACGATCGTGCCGGGAATATCTTGCAGTAGCGCCGTCTCCGTGAGCTCTAGGGTGATGTAGCGCGATTCGAGGGCGAAGCGGCTCAGGGTGTCGCGCACCTGCTCGACGAAATCGACGTGGGAGAACTGCGCCGGACAGACGTTAATCGACAGATGGCCGCAAAACGGGACGCCGTCGGCCAGCCACTGAGACAGTTGCCCGCAGGCGCGATCGAGCACCCAACGACCGATTTCGTGGATCGCGCCCACCTCCTCTGCGAGGGGCACGAACACCGTCGGGGAAACGTTGCCGAACTCCGGGTGGTTCCAGCGCAGCAGCGCCTCAGCCCCCGCCGCCCGACCGCGATCGTCCACTTGGGGCTGGAAGTGTAGCTCTAGCTGCTGGTTGGCGATCGCGGTGCGTAGACCCTCTTCGAGATGGAGGCGGTGGGTGGCGTTGACTTGGAGGCTGGGGTGATAGAGCTGCACCAGGCCGCGACCGAGCTGCTTGGCGCGGTAGAGCGCCATATCCGAGTGGCGCATTAGCTCGGACTGGGTGGCCCCGCCTTCGGGGAAGAGCGCGACGCCGATGCTGGTGCCGGTGTTGAGCTGCCGCTCGCCGACCCACATCGACCCCGCGAGCATCGCAGCGATCCGGTTGGCCAAGTTGAGGGCCTCGCGCTCTAGGGCCTCGCGATCGGGCGCGTCGGACTCGAGTAGCACCACAAATTCGTCGCCACCGAGCCGCGCCACGAAGATATTTGGAGCCGCCACGCGCTTGAGGTGTCGCGCCACTGCCGCCAGCAGCGCATCGCCGACATCGTGGCCGAGGGCGTCGTTAATCGTTTTAAACCGATCGAGATCCAGTGTCAGCAGCGCCCCGGTGGCTCCGCGATCGCGCGCGCGCTCCAGGGCTTCGGCCAGCTTTTCGTGGAACTGGGCGCGGTTGGGCAGCTTCGTTAGATAGTCTTCGTAGGCCATGCGGCGGATGTGGCCTTCATCGCGCAGACGGCGCAGCTCCTCTCCGGCGCGGGCGGCGAAGATTTCTAGGATCTCGCGGGTGCGGCGATCGTGGTCGAGGGGCTGGCGACCGGCTGCTGCCATCACGCCCCAGATATGGCCGCTGCTGTCGGTGATGCGCACGCCGATGTAGCTTTCGGCTTCCAGGGCTTCGAGGGGCGGCACGTTTGGGAACTGCTCGCGGACGCGCTCGGAATAGATGCAGGGCGATTGTTCCAAGACTTGCTCGCAGGGCGTTCCTGCCAGTTCGTAGGGGACGCCCTGGACGATCTGGCCGTCCGACCAAACGGCGAAGGCATCGATCGTGCGACTGTCCAGACTGCTGTTTTCGCAGAGCAGCCCGATCAAGGCGTGGTCGGTTTGAAATAACACCGCCAGGTTTTCGACCAAGCGCTCGAAAAAGCGATCGCCGCCGTCCATGCCAGTGGCGATGCAGTGGATCGCCTCTTCGGCATATTTTTGGGCCGTAACGTCCTCGTGGATGACCACCGCCTCGCGCGGGCGACCGTCGCGGCCTTGGATGGCGTAGATCTGGCCGCGAATCCAGCGCTGGCGTTCTTTGCCGGTTTTGGGATGGATGGTGGTGTAGGCGGCGACGGGTAGCTCGGTGGGCAGGCCCGACAGGCCGCGCTCGAGGTCTGGGACGACACCGGCGTGAATGTGGGACGGGTCGTGGCGAATGTCGATACTCGCGACGGCGTCGCGCGATCGCCCCCAGAGCTGCTTCCAGGCGTCGTTGACTTCGATCGTTCGTCCGTCGGGCGTCAGGGTCTGGATGCCCAGCGGCGACTGGTCGAAGAGGGCGCGCAGACGGTGCTCGGAGGCGCGCTGGCGTCGGGCTGCATCACGTTCGAGCATGCCGCCCATCGCGATCGTCATCCCCAAGAACGGCATCGCGCCCAGCGAGAAACCGGGCAATACCCCTAGCCTGAAGAGGGTCCCGTAGGCACTGGCGATGACGTACAGCCAAACGACCACCGACATCAGCCGCGCCCCGCGCCGATCGCGCGATCGGCGCTTCAACGCTTGCAAGATATAGGCCATGCCGCCCAGCCACGCGGCGCAGGCAAAATACGCCCAGGGGTTGGCCGAGCCGGTCGCGCGGGCGATCTCGTCGCCCCAGGGGCCGCGCACGCGCGCCAGCTCCTCGATCGCGGTGAACTGGAGGCTGTAGGGCGAGGCCATGTTCGCGGCGATCGACACCAGCAGCGCGCCGCTGATGACCCAGAGCCACAGGCGCGATCGGCGCGAAGTGTTCTCGGTGTAGCAGGCGAAGAACCACAGCAGCAGCAACACGGCCAGCAACATCAGCGTCAGGCTCCACTTCAGCGCGATCGCGAATGTCGCGACATCCTCCGCGCCCAGTGCACGCACGTGAAAAATTGTAAAGCCGACCAGCAGCAGTGCGACGCCGCCGAACAATTGGTGCTGCTGGGGCTGTCGGTAGTGCTGTGCGGCAGTAAGATGCGCGACTCCGGAATACAAACAGATTCCGGCCATGGTGAAGAAAATGGCGCTAAGGATGGGGAACATGAAGCGTCAATTGCAAGCCGAGAGGTTAATTGGTGTCTAAATTTAACCGCCTCGACGTAGTTTTGGGCGAGGGATTGGAGCCATCTTCTTCTAATCTTTGTCTTAGCTTCATCGAATCGAAAAAAAGCAGACAGAAATGCGCGCATACGGACGAATAACTACGTATAAATACTGAAGTTTTACCTCGATTGATACGTACTCAATTGGCGTAGACCGTAACAGTACAGATGCTGAGCCCGAGTTATAACTACGTTGATCGACTGAGCTACGCGCCAGAGTTCTGGTGCGAGACTGGTGGTACGGCTTTCGGGCTGATGCCTGACGAGCGTCCGTCTTTCTTGCGATTTTTATCGACCGATTAAAGCATCATTTCGCTATTGATTAAACGATAATCACTCGCAATTATAAGGATCGCGTTATTTCTGAGCCCGAACGGCTCCTGACGGCGCGCGGCTCGAGAACGTGTCGTCTCTTTTCCGGCTCCACCCGACTTTCACCCTTCATGCTTCGACCTCGTTGACCCTCACGGCCTCACGAGTCGAGGACGATAATCCCATCGGGTGCGAGCTGCGTCACCCACAACTCTAGGTCGGGGTCGTCGAGCGTTCGCGCCACGCGATCGCGCAGGGCGCTTGCCGCCACCTCGGTTGCCAGTAGCGCGAACACCGTCGGCCCCGAGCCAGACATCATCGCGCCGAGAACGTCGGCCCCGTTGCCATCGGTTCCTGCCGCCAGCGTCGAACGCAACGCCGCGACCGCTGGATGCTCGGGCAGCACGACTTTTTCTAGGTCGTTGTGGAGCAGCGCGCCGATCGCCGTACCGTCTCCGTTGGCGATCGCGCCGACCATTTCACCGGAGTGGACGCGATTGCGACGCTGCTGCAAACCGACCGGGTCGGACTCGTAGCGATCGGAAAACTGCGAGCGGAACGTTTTGTAAGCCCACGGCGTCGAAACCCCAAAGCTACGATATTTCGCCAACACGACCCAAAGCGGACCGGGAAACTCGATCGGCGTCACCCGCTCGCCGCGTCCGGTGGCCAGCGCCGTCCCGCCGATCGCGCAAAATGGGATATCCGAGCCCAGCTCCGCCGCCAAATCGCTTAGCTCGCCCTGGGTCAGGCCCAGCTCCGCCAGCAGGTCGAGGCCGATCAGCACGGCGGCGGCATTACTCGATCCGCCCGCCAGGCCCGCTGCCACCGGTAGGCGCTTGTCGATGGCGATCTCGATCGCGCCGAGTTTTTCGATGCGATCGGGGAAGCGATCGCGCAGCAGGGCTGCCGCCCGGTAGGCCAAATTCGTCTCGTCGTTGGGAACCCGCGAATGGCTGCACTGAATCTGAATCGGTTGTGTAAACTGAGCGATACCGGGCTGCGTCGAAATTTCGATGCGGTCGGCGAGCGTGACACTCTGCATGACCATCGCCAGCTCGTGGAAGCCATCGGGGCGATCGCCGAGGATCTCCAGATACAGGTTAATCTTGGCAGGCGCGGTCAGAACGCAGCGTTTCACGACGTTTGGTGCTTCCGGGCGAATATATACGGTCGGCGATCGAGCTTTCGGATCGGTCTCTAGATCGAGCTCTCGAGTTCGGGCACGATCGCATCCACGCGACGAATCGGCGTCGAGCGGTTACGATCGAGCGAGCTTGCCTTGCATCGTACACCCCTCTCGAAACGGAGTTCCCGTTCTAGATCTCGAAGTAAATGCGGCCCTTCCCGACCTCAGCCTTTGGCCTAGCTTCTCAGATCGAGTTCTCGATTTAGCTTCCTCCTTCGAGTTTCCGATTCAATCCCCCTGTTCAAGTTCCCAGTTCCCAGGACACGGCTATGCGTTCACGAGCAATCGTTCCCCTTCTCGCACTACTTGCCGTCGTGGCGAGCGGTTGCGGCGGTTCCGACGCCCCCGATGCGGCGACCGACCCGGCAGCCCAAGACCCAACCGCAGCAGCTCCGGCCAATGTTCCGGTCGCGGCTCCGACGGATGCCGCAGACGATGACGGGGCCGAGCCGTTCGATTCTCCCACCGTGGCCGCTGCGCCGACCAGCATCCCCGCCGCTGAGGGTCTGACCGCTTCGACGAACCCCAACGAGCGCGCCATTCAGGTGCAGCGCCAAATCCAGTCCGGCCAGGGCGCAACGTCCAACCCGTTCGGCATCCTACCCGTCGAGCCCGTCGCCGATATTCCTCAGGGTGCTCTGACTGGCACTGACGCCGCGAGTACCGAGGCCGCTGAAAAAGCCGCTGCCGAGGCTGCTGAAGAAGCTGTTAATTTGCCCCCGTCCTCCCCCCTGCCGCCTCTTACGGCCCAAGCCAGCAGCCCCGCACCCGATTTGCCGTTTCCGATCGTGCCGGATGTTTCCGCAATTCCCTACGTTCCGCCGGAAGAGCGTCCGGTTCCTCAGATCGATCTGACGCCGCCGCCGCCTTCGACCGAGCTGGCCGAGACGATCGAGGTGCTGGGCGTAATTCAGGTGGGCTCGGAGATTCAAGTCCTGATCCGCACGCCGAACAGCCCCACGGGTCGCTACGTGTCGGTGGGTGACACCGTTGCGAACGGTCAGGTGCTCGTCCGCCGCGTCGAACGCCTTCAGGGTGGCGGAGAGCCGGTGGTGATCCTGGTGCAGAACGGCATCGAGGTGGCGCGCGGCGTCGGCGATATGCCCAGCCTCGGTGATGAGGACATGACGGCGACGGCGATCGACGGGACGCGCCGCAGCACCGGCCTGCCGACCCCGCCTTCCGAGACGCTGGTCTCGGGACTACCGTTGCCGCCGGTTCCCGTCCCCTACGCGCCCTAGGGTGCGTATGTAATTAATCAATTCGCGCCCGAGCCTTCACGGGTCAGCCCGACCCAGAAGGCACCGTTAAGGGCCATAAGCTCCGTGGAGCAAGCGCTAGAGGTTTAATGGACGACAGCCCTAGCCTCCGACCTGAAGTGTCCGCAGAGTTCTCGATCTCCCGAACCACAGAACACCGACCATGAACTGGAAACGCATTGCCGGTGCGGCCTGTGCCGCCCTCATCGCCTCGATCGCCCCGATCGCCGCAACCGAAGTTCGCGCCCAAAGCACCGAACCGACGGAAGAAACGCTGCGATTTTACTGCGAGCCGAACATCACCGACGGCTTCGCGCGCTGCAACCTTTCGACGGGCGATAACTACCTCGGCTACCTGCGTGCGGGCAGACCCGACGGGCGTGGTGTTTACGTCTACGCCGACGGCAACCGCTACGAGGGCGAGTGGCGCAACGGCCTGCCCCACGGCTCCGGACGCTTTGTCTTTACGGACGATTCTCGCTACGAGGGCGACTTTGAGGACGGCGCGATCGTTTTTGGGTCGGCAATCTATGCCAATGGCGATCGCTACACTGGCACGTTCCAGCGCGTTCAGTACGTGGGCACGGACATTATTTCCAGCCAGCCCAGCGGCACGGGCGCGCTGATCTTTGCTAACGGCAACCGCTACGATGGCGAGTTCTTTAGCGGCGACCCGTTTGGCCTCGGCACGTTTACCCATACGACGGGCACGACCTGTAGCGGCTATTTCCTCAACAGTAACTTCGACTCCCACGAAGCGAACTGCACCTATAGCAATGGCAGCGCCTATCGCGGTGAGCTGCGCCAAGCGCGCCCTCACGGTACGGGTACGATGACGCTACCGAATGGCACGCAGATCTCTGGTGGGTTCCGAGACGGACAGCCTGTTAGCTTTAGCGGTTATTAATCACCTATCGCGTAGATCACGGAAGCCTCGCCCGCAGACAGATATCGCGGGCGAGGCTTCCGGGCGCATTGCCATGCGCCCCCACAAGAATGCTTACTGCGATCGCAACATCGGCGCGCGCTTGGAGACCCGCGCTGCGTTGAAGCGCTCGGAAATTTCGGCGACGATCTTGCGATCGGTCGTAAACAGCCCCGGATCGCCCGAGCCGTGTCCGCCCACATCGCATAGGAAATGCTGACCGCCCAGCATCGCCCAGTTCGTATCGCAAACGATAAGCTTCTCGCGGGTTCCCAGCAGCTTCAGGTGCAGTCGCTTGTAGCGCTTGCGCAGTCGCAGCAGGTCGGGTAGCGCGCCGTAGAGCCCGTCCGGGTCGCGATCGGGCTGGTAGCGCCAGCCGCCGTTTTTCAAGACGATCGGGCGGGTGCAGTTGGTGCCTTTGCCGATATCGAGGCGATCGCCCCAGCCGATGCTGACGAAGATATTTTGATCGAGTGCTTCGGCCAGCACCGCCAGGAAGCGCGAAAGCTGCGACTTACTTTGCAGCCAGGGCGTGACGATAATCAGTCGATCGTTAGCGTCGCGGATCGCCTTGAACAGCAGATCGGTGCGATCGTTTTGGCTGATTTGGTACTGATAAGGCAACACCTGCTCCAGACGGCGATCGATTTGTTCGATCCACTTCTGGGGCGAGTTATCGCGGATGCGGCGCACGTTGTAGGCGAGGCGCTGAATTTGCGGCTGCACCGTGCCCTGATACTGCTGCTCGAGCAGGTCAACGCGCTCGTCGAGGCGATCGATGTTGTATTGCAGCGGCGCTAGGTCGGTGGTGGCTGCGCCGGGCGTCCCGGGGTGGCGGGCCAGCGTCGAGCGGTTTGCGAACGTCGATGCCGTCGGAGACGCGGTGGGCATTGAGGTCGTCGGCATCGAGGTGGGTAGTGCCGTCGGCAGGTCGTTGACGCTCTGGCGAAGTTGCGCCAGCTCGCCGCGAATTTCCTCGAAGGTGGCGTTGGTGTAGTCGTTGAGGTTGTAGACGCCTTGGCGGACGATCGAGAAGGCTTCTTTAATTTTCTCGCGGTCTTCTTCGGCGGCGGAGGCGATCGCCTCCTGGCGCTGCTGCATTTGCACCAAGGCGGCATTCACCCGATACAGGTAATCCTCAATTTCCATTACCCGGTCGCCGATTGGCAGGGCGTGCAGCGCCGTCGTTAGGTTATTGAGGTCGGTTCGTAGGCGATCGGCCTGCCTGACCGTGGCGACAGCGTGGGTGCGGGCATGCTGGATGCGGTGGGTGCGGTTGATGATGTTGAAGCCGATCGCGAAAATCGGCGGCACGATCGCAAAGGCAGCCTGCTTGAAGATCAGCGACAGCGCCACGCCCGCCCCGCAGCCGATCACGGCGATTGTTTCGGCAGTGTCCGCCCAAGTGCGATCGCGATTGGCCTTCATCTCGGCATCGGAGAACGGGACTTTGGCAGATTTAGCCATGAGAATTCGCGCCTGAGAAAAATTTTTGAGAGCCGCTTCGGGGACAGCTGCCCGCTCGATTCGCGGCGAGTTCGATCGCCGCCAGCTCGGGCCGAGGATTTGGCCTGAATTATAGCAAAGGCCCTCGCTGTGGGAGCCCGGCGCGCTGGCCCTGTCGTCAGTAGAGCCCTGTCGTCAGTGGAGCCCTGTCGTCGGCGGCATTTCTAGGTGCGGTGGCGATCGGTGGCGATCGTCTCGCCGCCGACCACCTCGCGAATTCGGTAGATCGGACGCCCCTGAGACTCGTGGTACGTGCGCATCAGCAGCTCGGAAATCAAACCGAAGCTGAGCAACTGCAACCCACCGAGAAACAGAATCGTCGCCAGCATCAGCAGCGGGCGCTGGCCGATATCCTGTGCGAAAAATAGCTTCAGCACCGTCAAATATAGCCCCAGCACCAACCCCAGCGCCGTGCTGGCAAAGCCGAACATCCCGAAGACGTGCATCGGCTTCGTCAAAAACTTCTTCATAAAGAAAACCGTCATCAAATCCATGACGACGCGGAACGTGCGACCGAGGCCGTATTTGCTCTGGCCGAACTGGCGAGCGTGGTGGTTCACCGGCACTTCGACGATATTCGCGCCCTCGATAAAGGCGAGCGCGGGCAAAAAGCGGTGCAGCTCGCCGTAGAGGTTCATATCCTCGACGATTTCGGAACGGTACGCCTTTAGCGAGCAGCCGTAGTCGTTGAGCTGGACGCTGGTGGCGCGGCTGATAATCCAGTTGGCGATTTTCGAGGGCAGAAGTCGGGTCAGGGCATCGTCCTGGCGGTCTTTGCGCCAGCCGCTGACCAGGTCGTAGCCTTCATCGAGCTTGGCGCAGAGCTTGGGAATATCGGCCGGATCGTTTTGCAGGTCGCCGTCCATCGTGACGATGACGCGGCCGCGTGCGGTCTTGAAGCCTGCCGCCATCGCCGGAGTTTGGCCGTAGTTGCGTCGTAGCAGGACTGCACGCAGGTTGGTGCGATCGCCTGCAAGCTGCTTGAGCAGGGCCGCTGTGCCGTCGCGCGAGCCGTCGTCTACGCAGACCATCTCGTAGGCCATACCCGTCGGGTCTAGGCTCTGCTCGATCGCCGCAATCAGCCGGGGCAGGCTCTCCACTTCGTTGTAGAGCGGTACGACCACGGACAGGTCGAGCGAGCGGGCGCTGTCCCCGAATTCGGCAACATCGCGCTGGATCTCTAGGCTATTCACGGACGATTTGGCGAGCGCAGGCTCGGACGGGCGATAATTTGCGGTCATTGTATCAGCCGGGATCGCACTCCTCGCGCGAAATGAGCTTGCAGCAAATCTGCCGCCAGCCCGCAAAAAATGCAGTCGATCGCGCCACGTGCGGTGCAAGCGAAGCTCACAAACCGGACGAGTGAAGCCCGAGAAGAACCCAAGTAAAACGCCCGAATCGCTGAAGATCCGGGCGCTTGTGCTAGAAAACTAGAGCCTATACCAACTCCCAGACTCAATCACCGACCAAAGAGTTGCCGTCGCCGCCGAGCAGCTCCGCGATCGCCTGATGTTCCGCCGGGACGCGGGTGGGTGGATCCTGCCGCGCGTCGGTGATCAGCCAGCCCAGCGCGGCGGCCTGCACGTCGATCGCGTTGCCCTTGCTGTCTACGCAGTAGCGTCCGAACACCAGCTTGTCGACCAGGCGCACGCCGCGACCGAGGCGCGAGTACTCGAAGATCACGCTGTTATCGACTGTGGAGTTGCCGCAGATGCAGCAGTTGGGGCCGATCATTGACGGGCCGATAATCTTCGCGCCGTCTTCGATGCGGGTCATCGCGCCGATATAGACTGGCCCGGTGATATCCACCGCGTCCCAGTTCACGTCCACGTTAATGCCGGTGTAGACGCCGGGAGCGACCTCCTTGCCAGGGATCGAGACGTTTTTAACATCGCCGCGCAGGACGCTACGCACCGCGCGCCAGTAGTCTGGAACACGACCGATATCGACCCATTGGAAGTCCATCGGCAAACCGTAGAACGGCGCGCCCATCTCGACGAGTTTCGGAAACAGGTCGCCGCCGATGTCGAACTCTTGGCCGGAGGGGACATAGTCGAGCACTTCGGGCTCGAAAATATAGATGCCCGTATTGATCGTGGTGCTGAGGGCTTCGTCGATCGCCGGTTTTTCCTGGAAGGTTTTGATGCGGCCTTCTTCGTCGGTGACGACGACGCCGTAGCTGGGGACTTCCTCGATCGGCACGGTTTTCATCACGATCGTGGCGATCGAGCCCTTCTCTTTGTGCCAGCGCACGGCTTCGGTCAGGTCGAGGTCGATGAGCGCGTCGCCGCAGAGCACCACGAAGGTATCGTCGAAAAACGCTTTAAAGTCCTGGATTCGCTTCATCCCGCCTGCCGAGCCGATCGCTTGGCCTTGCAGCTCGCCTTTGTCGGTGATTTTGCCCTCGAAGGAGTAGCCGATTTCGACCCCGAACCGCTGGCCGTCGCGGAAGTAGTTCTCGATTTCGTGGGCGAGGTGACTGACGTTTACCATTACCTGAGTAAAGCTGTGCTGACGGAGCAGCTCCAGCAAAAATTCCATCACCGGCTTTTGCAGGATCGGAATCATCGGCTTGGGAATCGTATGGGTAATCGGGCGAACGCGGGTTCCTTTACCCGCTGCCAAGATCATTGCTTTCATATCTACTCGAAGGGGGGTTCGCTCTTGCTGATTTGATACTTTCGACCCGATCGCCAGGCAGTCAAGCGTCCGGCACACTGTCTACGATAACCTTTGGCGCAGCCATCGTCGGGAATGACGCGGCGCGCGCGATTTCACTGTCATTTCGCAGCGGCTTCGCTCGATTTTCCGCGCATTTTTTGCGAAGTTTCCGCGAAGTTTTCGCAGTCTCTCTGAGAGCGTTTCGCGCATTTTTAACGAGTGTCGGTCAAGCTGACGTCGAGAACGAAAACGGGCCGCTAGTACCCTACGAAGCGGAGGCGTCGCAGACCGGATCGATCGGTCGGATGCCTATGTCGCCGTAGAACTCTGCCTGCTGCAGCTCGACGCGGGACTGGGAGGCTAGCAACAGCAGCGCCCAGAACGTACTGACGTGGTGGTGAGATGTTGAGGGCGGCTCGCGGTTGTCGATGCCTTGCGCTTTGGCATCCTGCACTTCTTTGGCCTCGGCGGTGGGCGACCAGGCGGCCACCAGGCGATCGAACCGCAGCCAGGTGTCCCTGCCCGCAAGCTGCGGCCAGTTTTCCATCAAAAACAGCGCGATATCGTCAGCGGTTTCGGTAAGGTTTTCCGAGTGCGCGAGCTGACCGATGTGGCGCGCGGCCTGTCGGGAGCTTTGGCGCAGGCGACGGCGCGGCTTCACCGGGCGATCGAGCAGGGTTTTCTCGACGACGCGAATTTGGTCGATCATCTCCTGGAGCGTTACCGGGCGCTTGCGCGGCGGTGGGGCAACGGCGCGGCGGCGCAGGGTCTTTTCCAGTTGGGCGGGCAGCGCGTCGCCATCGTCGAGGTCGATCCAGGCGTCGGGTTCGGGCTCGGGCTCGTCGGCCTGGGTTTCGGTGGCCACCAGGGCGTCGGCCTTGAGCAGCAGCAGCATCGACGCGTACAGAAACCCCTGGCCCGATCGCGACAGGTCGGCTCCGTAGGGCGACTTTCCCGTCGCTCGGTTCTCTGCGTGGTTCGATATCTCGTCTGCCGCCTCGATCGCTTCGGACGGAATCAGCGGGCGCAAATGTCGGTCGATCGCCTCGACGACCTGAACGTCCCAAGGGTCGATTTCGCCGCATTCGGCCAGTTCGAGCAGCAGGGCGATCGCATCGCGCGCGAAGGAAGTTTCAGCCATAACGAACGGGGGAACGGACGGCTCGCACAGGCCTAGTCTATCGCGGCCTATCTCGCAGCTATTCGCCCAGCCGGTCGCGCAGCAGCTCGGCGAACTTGCGGGCGAGCTCGTCTTCGGGGTTGAGGCGGAAGGCTTCTTCAAAGGCGGCGACAGAGGCTCGGTACTGGCCGAGTTTGGCGAAGACGACGCCGACGTTGTACCAAATATTGGCGTCTTCGGGGGTCAGGACGAGGGCGCGATCGAGGGCGGCCAGGGCTTCTTCGTAGCGACCGAGCTGCTCTAGCACTGCGCCGAGGTTGTCCCAGGCGATCGCGAAGTCGGGCGCGAGTTCGGTGGCGCGCTCGCAGGCGACCAGGGCTTCGGCGGGCTCGGCGTTGGCGCAGGTCTCGAACCAGGCATCGAACTGCTCGCTCTCTGCTAGCGGCAAGGCCCCTTCCGATCCGGCTTTGCTCTGTTGGCCCTGTTGTCTCTGTGCTGCGCGATCGGGCGTCGGCAAGGCCAGGGCTGGGGTAAGGTTTCCCGCAACAAGCGACAGGGCGGTCAGACCGGCGGCGAGGAGCTGAGACGGGCGCATGGTCGAACTCGGGAATTTTAGATCGTGTCCATTGAAGCATACGAGCGGCCTCGGGGCGGTTCCGCCGGATTTGCCTTGGTTTGCTGGCTGGAGTAAACGCATACCAAACTTGAATTAGGCGAGGATGTTCGCGCTACGGTTATCTTCGCGGTTTCTGACGTGACACGGGCATCTTGCCTGCAACGACTGTCCACCGGTTTTCGGGGGGGGGGAAATGCCGTCACTAGCCCCGCCTCAAACGTCTGCCTAGAGCGCTGCGGAACTGAGGCTCCGGGTTCAGGAGAGCGGTGTTTTAAGGCCACTCGATGGCGATGACGCAGTGGTCGTATCGTCGGGATCGACAGGTTCGGGGGCATCTTGGCTGATGGGTAGGCGAATCCGCACCACCGTGCCGCGATCGCGCCCTTCACTTTCTAGCTCGATCGCCCCACCCATCAGATCGAGCAGGTGGCGACAGATCGCCAGCCCCAGTCCGCTACCGCTATAGCGCCGCGTGCTCGACCCGTCGGCCATCGCGAACGCCTCGAACAGCTTCGGCTGAATTGCCAGATCGACGCCGATACCCGTGTCGTGAATCTCGATAACGGCGACGGGCTGGATCTCACCAGAGGACAGCTCGCGCGTACCGAGGCTGGTGGCAATCGTGATGCTGCCCTGCTCGGTGAACTTGATGGCGTTGCCGATCGTGTTGAGAAACACCTGCTTGAGGCGAATCGGATCGACGTGAACGCCGATCGGCTCGGCGTGATACTGCTTGACGAGCTGGAGTTTTTTCTGGCGCAGGCTCGAGAGCTGTAAGTACAGCGACTGGGTCAGGCAGGCGTGGAGATCGACGCGGCGTAGGTCGAGCACGACTTGGCCGGACTTGATATTGCTGAAGTCGAGGATGTCGTTGACGATGTCGAACAGGTGCAGCGCCGACTGGTTGGCCTGGTCGAGCAGCTCGCGCTCCTCGAAGCGATCGTCGCAGAGGTCGTCGAGGACGATTTGCAGCGAGCCGATAATGCCGTTGAGCGGTGTACGCAGCTCGTGGGTGGTGCGCTTGAGGAACTCGTCTTTGAGGCGATCGGTTTCCTGGAGCGCTTCGTTTTTGAGTTCCAGCTCGCTGGTGAGCTGCAAGCGCTCGTTCCAGGCTTCTTGCTGGGCGATCGTGTCCTGGAAGACGAAGATGGCGTTTTGGATCGCCCCGGTCAGGCTGTAGATCGGCTGGCCCCAGCCTTCGATGGGAATGCGATCGTGCAGGGCCAGGGCGGCGCGACCGGAGTCGAGGTCGGCGGCGGAGATCGTCCGGCGCTGAGAAGGTGGGGTGCGAATCTCCAGGTCGTGACTGTAGCTGGTTTTGCCGCGCAGGGCTTGAGTTGCGGGCAGCCGATCGGCTTCGCAGGGCGCTTCGGTCTGGGTGTCGTAAATGCCGCAGGCCACGGCAAAGCCCTCGACGCCGATGTTCTTGGTAAAAACCTTGGCGAGCAGCGTTTCGCCCAGTAGCGCGCGGGCGCGATCGTTGACGTACTCCAGCTCGCCGCGCGCGTTAAATAGCGCGACGCCGACGGGAATCGCGTCGAGCACCTGCTGGGACTTCAGGGTGCTTTCGTTGCGCTGGCGCTTGCTGTCTTCTACGAGCTGCCCCTCGACTTCATCGGCGTGCTGCACCGTCAAATCGAGCACGGCGCTCAGGTCTTCGTCGTGCTGGCGCAGGTTGTGGATCTGGAGGCCGACGATCGCCAGCGAGCCGCCCCAGAGTCCGGCCAGCAGGCTACCGATCGGAAACCACACCCCGGCGGACATTGCGCCCCAGGCCAGCGCCAAGGTCAACACGCTGCCACCTGCGACCACTACCGCAGCTCCGCGCAAGATCGCACTCCACTGATGCTTGTCGGCGCGCGGCCAGTGCTGCACGAGCTGCGCGTTGCCCCAGACGCCGAGGCCGACCCAGGCCAGTGTTGCCAGCACCTCAAGCCAGTTCGCAACCGTCCGCGTTGCGGTGATATCGCCCAGCGCGATCGACAGGAGGTGCTGGGTGGCCTGGGCTTGGATCCAGAGGTTTGGCAGGCTTTGCTGGGGATTCGATCGATCGCTGCGCCGGTCGATCGGCGTCTCGAAGGCATAGCTGAAGCGGGGTGCGGAAGTGCCGAAAATCACGACGCGATCGTGAAATAGCTCCGGATCGTAGTCGCCAGCCCGCAGCTCGGACAGGGTGAGGTGGGGAAAGTCGCGCAGCGGCAGGCGATAGGTCAGCGGTATGTGGTAGCCCCGCTTCTGGGCGCGGACGTAACCTCCCGCCGACGGCGATAGGGGCACGAGCCGGGACTCGCCGAGCTGAAACCAGCCGCGCTTGGAGTGGAGCGAGTGGGGCTCGATGCCCTCATGCTGGAGATAGAGCAAGCTGAGCTTGAGGGCAAAGCTGGCTTGGGGCTGGCTGGAGTCGCTGGTTACGGAGAGCAGGTTGCGCCGGAGCTTGCCGTCGAGGTCGAGCAGCACGTCCATCGCGCCGAGCTGGCGATCGAGCAGTAGCGGCGAGATTTCATCGCGGGTCAGCGAGTCGAACGCACCGACGAGGTAGGGCAGACGATCGAACTCGCCCAGAAGAACGCTATCGATCTGCTGGTTGGGCTCCGGCTCGCTCTGCGGCAGAGCCGAAGCGCTCGATTCGGACGGCGGCTCGGGCGGCTCGGCGGGAATCACTTCGAGCGTGGCGCTCTCGGCGTCCTCACGGCTATCGACGTCTTGGGTGGGCTCCTCGGGGGTGGCGAACAGGCTCGACGGGGAAATAAGGCCGATCGCGCGGGGGTCGGCAGCGTCGATGCGGGCGATCGCGTCAACGAGAGCTGTGTCCGGCAGCGGCCACGCCCCGAAACGCTGGATCTCCGCCTCAGTAATCTCGACCAGGACGATGCGCGCGTCCCGCTCGATTTGCGGCGATCGCGATCGCAACCAAAAGTCCCAGAGCGCCAGATCGAACGCCTGAAACGCACCGAGCAGCTTGAGCCCGAGGGTCACGCCGCCAGTCACCAGGGCGCTGGTAATCAGACGCCGCCGAGGTAGCGGCTGTATCTCGAGTTGGAAACCTAGCATTCTAAACGAGTGCCCTGGATCGACGAAGCGACCAGCTCGATATCCGATACGAGCAACAGGGCAAAAAATATACGGAGATCTTACAAGGTGTTGACCCTGGAATCCGGCAAGGAAACGCGTACTGCTAAAAATCTTTGGATTTTTTGGACATTCCTACGATCTCGGGCGGGCGGGGAGCGGTTCTGCGACTTCTTTCGGGTGTCTTGCCCCTCGCGTTCCGCGCTAGTTGCGACCTTTGGCAATGCCCCAAAAAGCCCGATACTTTCCCTCGCTCTTCCGAGCGTCGAGTGCCTCAGGCAGGCCGTACTTTACCTGCGGCGCTTCCGATTTCGCAGCAGCTTTAGCGCGATCTGAGGAGGAAGCCGCCTGGTGCAAGGTCAGATCTTAATTTATAGGATCGCCGATCTCTAAAGACTCGGCGTGGTAACTATTTTGGCCGTTGGCTACCCTAAGCTTTCGTCTTGACGCTGCACTAGTGCGTGTCATCAATTAACGCCAGACCCTTTACGGGATAAGCAGTCGCTCGCTAGACCCAAAATAAATAGGGGCTGAAACCCTCTCTGAGTAAAGGCTGTAAGTCTGATTGATGACAGCCCCTAAGGCGATTTTCGCCAGACGATCGGGCGCTGCTGAGGATGGATCTTTTGGCTCTCCTCGCGGACGACGGACTCGAGCTGCGCCGGATCGAAATAGTATGTGAAGCGCTCGCGCAGCCGATCGACTCGGACTTCACGCTCGGCTAGGTCGGACTCGAGACCATTGAGGGCCGTGCGGCGCGCTTGGCGCTCGGGCAGGAGCTGAACGAGCGAGCCGAGCGCCGCGATCGCCACGATCGCGTTGAAGCCGATCTGCAAACCGCTCTCCCACCAAGCGGGCGCTGTGGTGGGTAGGTGCGAGATGGAAGCGACCGGACGGTTGCGGGGGTCCGGTGACGGTAAGGGTTTGAGCGTCATCCCAGTCAGTTTCGGGCAGTACTTCCAGTTTCTAAGGCGATATTCGGCGGCGTGCGCTGCTCTGCACGCATGCGCTCACACCATCCTAAAGAAAAAATGTGGCGATCGCATCGACTCCAGATGTGCGATCCCACTGTCCGCACGACACAACCTCGCGCCGGTCGCGTACCGTACGTTATGGCGAAGTCGCCGCAGCCGAGATATGGGTAGTAGAGCGAGAGTCCTGCCAGATTCAGCGCGCCCCTCGGCTACGGCTTTGAGAAAGTGTTTGAAAAGTTCGCTAGACCCTTTGACTGGCAAGGATCGCAGCGATTTTGGTCAAAATCGCTGCGATCCTGTACGCCACAAGGCGTTAATGAAGACTTTTAAAACGCTTTCTGAGGCTCGGGGCAAATGCAGCCGCCCTGACTAATCTCGTTTTTGCAGGGAGCGATCTTTGCAGGATCGGCCAGAGCCCCCATCTACGGGCCTTGAGAATCAACTGCTGGTGGGCGATATCCACTCCGACTCGCGGATCTGAGGCTGGATCTGGGGCACTCTGAGCTGGCTTACTTGTAAAGAGCCGTCGAAAGACGGAAAGCCAGAACGGCGGGCACGAGAGCGACGGCCAGTGCGATAAAAATTTGGGTGTCCGATATGGTCATAGCTTTAAACCTCGAGTTGTTATACATCGATTGGTCGATTGACTAAAGCCAATCGCTTACTACTGTGTTCGATCTCTTCAGGGTTTCGCCTGCCCTGTAATAATAGTTTACGCGTTGAGATCCGAGGGCCGCAAACTACGGTATGGCGGTGCTCTGGGCGGTTGCTGTCAGTCGCGGGGGCGGGTGTGATGCTGGCTGCAGCCGCAGGCGCACTGAGGCAACACTGCCTCGACTCGATCGAGTCCGACCCCCTATGATGACTAATACGCTGAATTTTCGATCCCCGTCGCCCGAGCACGCGCTTCGACCCTGAATCGCGCTCGCGTCGATCTCGATATCGGCGTTTTCCGCATGTCCGTTCCGCTCTCCCTGTCGCTTACCGCAGCGTCAGTGCGACTTTTCATGTTCGACTCTTTGGATTTTGCCCCCCAATTCAGCGTTGAATCGCTGCTCGTATTGCTCGTGCTCGTTGTCCTCGAGGCCGTGCTCTCGGCGGATAACGCCATTGCCCTCGCTTCGATCGCCAAGGGCCTCGAGGATCGTGAAATGCAGCGTCAGGCGCTCAACTTCGGGCTGCTGGTGGCCTACGTTTTGCGGCTGCTGCTGATCGTTTCGGCGGCGTGGGTCAGCCAGTTTTGGCAGTTCGAGCTGGCGGGGGCGATCTACTTGCTGTGGCTGGTGGGGAGCTACTTCTTCAGTCGTCAATCGGGGGATGACGAGGTCTCGGGGCGACAGTTCGATAACTTTTGGCAGGCGATTCCGATTATTGCTTTTACCGATCTGGCTTTTTCGCTCGATAGCGTCACAACCGCGATCGCGGTGTCGAGTAAGACCTGGCTGATTTTAATGGGCGGGACGATCGGGATGGTGGCGCTGCGCTTTTTGGCGGGTCTGTTTATCCGCTGGCTCCAGGAGTTTCGCCACTTAGAAGATGCGGGTTACGTCACCGTTGGCTTTGTGGGGCTGCGCTTGCTGGTGCGGACGATCGATGTCAGTTTGGTGCCGCCCCAGTGGGTGACGATCTCGATCGTGGCGCTCGTGTTTGCCTGGGGGTTTTCCCAGCGCAATCCTGAGGTGGCCGAAGCAACCGCTGAGTCCCCGTTCGATCTAGTTGCGACGCCGCTGCCTGAAGAGGAAACGACTCAAGCGCCTAAGTAATGCGTATCCAGTTGCGGCAGGCTCTTGCATCTGCAGACTCTTACATCGGCCTCTTGCCTCTGTGACGTGAGGTAAGCGAATTAAGCTAACGAATATGTGCCACGCGAAAGCCCATCACGCACTCGAATTGCTGCGGCTGCTCGGCGGACTGAGGCGCGATCGCGCGACCGCAGTCGAGCTTGTCGGCGCGCCAGCGCGGTTGGCCGTCGCTGTCGGCTAGGCAACAGGTCGCGCAGACCTGGCAGGGAGACAGCAGGCGATCGTCCATCACGATGGTCAGCATCGGGCACCTCCTTCGCGGCTCGTGCGACTTCGGGCCTGGCGCGCAGCTTCCCGAGGTTCCGGTTGGCGTCGTCAACCTGGTGGGCGATCGCGCTTCGCTGGTTGCGGCCATATCGCGACCGTATTGCTGCGGCGGCACGTGCGGCCCGCAACCTCGACTGCTTCTATCTTACTCGCTGTCCTGGCTGGATGTCGCGACCGGTAAAGCGATCGGGAATACTCCACGGAAATAAACGCTCGCCGTTCGGGATTCGCGCGCTGAGCGCAGTCGTTGGCGTAGCCTTCGCGAACTGATGACTCGCTTACGCATCGAGCCGCCTACAGCGAGACGGGCTCGGCGGCGGCGCGGTAGATCGCTTCAGTTTGGGCGATCGCGCCGTCAGCAGCGAGCCACATCAGGTCGATCGCTGCGACCGCGTCGCCGACTAGCTCGACGATCGGAAACTGGTGCAGTAGCTGGCCGTCTCGCTCCAGAACTCGGGGCACGCGGGCGGCGTTGAAAAAGACCGTGCCGCTGTCGTTGCGGTGAATGGCGCGGCGCAGGCGATCGCGGCGGTGGCGCAGGTTGTGGTGCATGTGGCCGAACACCACCAGCGGGACGCGCTTGCCTCGGGCGATCGCGCCGTCGATCGCCGCTGCGAAGTCCGGGTCGCCGTAGTCGCCGCCGATCGGGTTCCAGTCCTTGCCGCAGGGGTCTTCCGGCTCGCCACCCATTCCAGCGGGGCCGTTGTGGCCGAGGAAAACGAGCGTGTCGTGGGCGGCGCGATCGATGGCTTCGAGCTGTTTGGCAACGGACTCGGTAAAGTTTCTGACGCCGTAGCGATCGCGGTAGAACTTTTTGTACTTCCAAGTGTCGCCGCCCCAGCTAAACGGACGCCCGCCGACCACCGATAGGCCCAGCTTGTCAAAGTCGCGGTGTCTGTAGCCGACTTCGATCTCGCGCAGAATGTCGCACTGCTGCTCGAACCAGTTGTCAGCTTCGAGGTCGTAGGGGCGTTTGCGGCGGCCCCAGGGCGAGGCGGTGTACCAGGCGTCGTGGTTGCCGTAGACGGCGGCGGCGAACTGGGGGACGCGTGCCACCTGACGGACGGTAGGCAATGACTCGTTGCCAAAGTCGCCGACGAATAGCACGAGATCGACACCAAGGCTTGCGAGCAGGGCGTTGTCGGTGGCGTCCCAGCGATCGTGGATATCGCCGATCGCGGCGATGCGTAGCGGTCGGTCGATCGAGGCGGGCGAGGCGGTCATGGCGAAAACAGAGGGCGGGCAGCGATTGACAGCCTAGCGCCAATTGTTCGGAAAGGTTGCCAGCCGCCCTCGATTTGGAACTCGAGTTGGACGTTCCTGGGCCTGGGTGAGGAGGACGGCCCAGCCCGTCTGGCGATCGGATCTTTCGATGAAGGCCCGCGCTCTCGTTTGAGGATCGATCTTCCGCGCTCGATTGCAGGGGGGCTGCAAAGCCCACAAAAATCTGAGAGTTGCCGAGAGACGATGCGCCGATCGCCGCGAGCGGTTTGAGAAGCGTACAATGGCGATTGTCCGATTCGTCCGTGCGGCTTGCCGTAGCGACTCCTGTCCGCCAACGCCGACATCATGGCTAAAATTCTCATCGTCGAAGACAACGAAATGAACCTCGATATGCTCTCGCGCCGCCTCAAGCGGAAGGGACACGAGATCGTTGCTGCGATGGATGGAAGCCAGGGCGTCGAGATGTCCAAATCAGAAAGCCCCGATATTATTCTCATGGATATGGGCTTGCCGAAAATTGACGGCTGGGAAGCGACGCGCCGCATCAAGGCCGATCCGGCAACGGCGAAAATCCCGATCGTCGCGCTGACGGCCCACGCGATCGCGGGCGATCGCGAAAAGTGTTTGGCTGCCGGTTGCGACGACTACGACACCAAGCCCATCGAACTTCCGCGTCTACTCTCGAAGATTAACGGCCTTCTCGGAGCGTCCTAGGACGTCTGACTCCACGACCTATATGGCTTGCCCGTTCGATCTCTCGATCGTTCGGCACCCGAATCTCCCGCGTCTGGTTTTCGCCCGCTGATGTTTGCCATCTCGACATCATTGCGGTCGCCGCGCTACCCGGTTTCGCTCGACTCGGTCAGCTGCGTCTGTCTGCGTCTGTCTGCGTTGACCTGCGGCGATCTCGCTGGCCCGTCGCGGACTGTTTCGGCCCATTTCGCTCGCGTTGGGCATCGGGGCTGTGAGCGCTGCGGGTGCGATCGCCCCAATCTTCGCAATTTCCTGAGTTTCCAGTAGGGTCGCTCGCTGTGGGTGAACCGTGGCGGCGACGCGCTCGATCGGCAATATTGGCGTATCGGCGATATTACTGATAGAGGGGGACACTTCGCGCTGTCGAACCCTGCTGCCACAGCACTCACCTTCCTTCTTGCTCTCCTTATTCTGTCAAGACCTATGCCCCGCACCGGCTTGCACCGCGTGGTTCTTCGATATGCCCTTGCCGGATTTTGCGCGGGTCTGGGCGTTCTGGCGCTCGCCTGGGCGATCGAGCTGTACGCCAGCCCTAGAGAGCGAACCGAAGCGCCGAGACTGACTCGGCCGTCTCTGGTCGAGCGCCACCGCAATAACCCGACGCTGTGGGCGATCGACCTGTTGCCCCTGATGTCGGCGGCGATCGCCGGACCGGTGGGCCTGCGCAACGCCCGACGCGGCCACCAGCAAACTCTTCGCAAGCAGGCCCTAGAGCGCCAGCGGCGCGCCTCGATCGAGCTCGCCAAAAACAGTCAGGCGCACCTCGGCAACCTCCAGGCGACTCTCCACGGTATTGCCGTCACCGCCGCCCGCACGCTCCCGCTCGATCGCGTCAGCATCTGGCAGCGCAGCGACGACGGCTCGCGCGCGACTTGTATCGAGAGCTATGCCAGCGATGGCAACAGCGTGGCAGCGGAGCCTGGGGGGGAGGCCAAGCGCGAGATTGACTTCTGCGGTAGTCCGCTCGTCCCCGACTGCGACTTCGCGATCGTCAACGCCGCCAGCAGCGGCCAGATACCCGCATCGGTGCAGGCTTACTGCGACGCCCAACAGGTTTCGAGCCTGCTGAGTGCCACGATTTGGCAGTCGGGGCGCATCTACGGTTTCGTTTGGTTCGAGCGCAACCGGCAGTCTGGGACTTGGTCGGAGGAAGCGCACCAGTTCGCCCGCTCGATCGCCGACTTTATCGCGATCGCCCTAGAAACAAAGGTGCGCACCTCCGTACAGCAGGCCCATTGGGAAAGCGAAGAGCGCTTCCGCTGGCTGTCGGAAGCCACCTTTGAGGGCATCGTTATCTACGCCGATCGCACGATCGTCGATACCAACCAGGCCGTAACCGCCCTGTTTGGCTACGATGCCGAGACGCTGGTGGGCATGGATCCCCTGGCCTTGATCGCCCAGTCTTCGCGGCAGACGATCGACCTGTACGAGCGCTCGGGCTCTGAGGAATCGATCGAGGCGATCGGACAACGGGCGGACGGTTCGACCTTTCCCGTGGAGCTACAGGGCTGCCAACTGCCCTACTACGGCAAAAAAGTTCGGACGATCGCCCTGCGCGACATCACCGAACGACACCGCACCGAAGCCGCACTGCGCGACAGCGAAAGCCGCTACCGGGCCGTATCCCAGCTCACCTCGGACTATATCTACGCCGCCGAGGTCTCGGCCAGCGGTGAGCTGACCTTTGAGTGGGTCACTCAAGCCTTCGAGCGGATTTCCGGCTACAGCATCGACGAACTCAACCAGCCGACCTGGAGCGAAATCGTCGTCCCCGAAGACCGCCCCGCCCTGCGAGAGTTTGCCCTCGGTCGCCTCTCCGATTCCAGCAGCCTCGACTATCGCATCGTCACCAAGAAAGGCCAGACCCGCTGGCTGCGCGACTACGCCCGTCCCCACTGGAAGAGCCGCCGTGCCAGCGATCGGCGGCTGCTTGGCGCGGTGCAAGACATCACCCACGCCAAGCTCGCCGAAGTCGAGATGCGCGACGCCAAGGTCGCCGCCGAGACGGCCAACCGCTTGAAGAGCGCTTTTCTGGCCAATATGAGCCACGAGCTGCGCACGCCCCTCAATGCGATCATCGGCTACAGCGAAATTATGGCCGAGGAAGCCGGAGAGGACGGCAACGACGAGCTGCTCGAAGACCTGAATAAAATCGGCAAGGCCGGGAAGTACCTGCTCTCGCTGATTAACGACATCCTCGATATATCTAAAATCGAGGCGGGCAGGGTCGAGCTGTATATCGAGTGGTTCGACCTGCCGACGTTCCTGAACCAGGTGTGCGACACGATCGCTCCCGTCGTGCGCGAAAACGGCAACCGCTTCGAGGCGCGCTGCGAGGTGAACGAACCGATGCGCGCCGACCTCGGCAAGCTGAGCCAGGTGGCGATCAACCTCCTCGGGAACGCGGCGAAATTTACCCGCAACGGTACGATCGTCTTCACCATCGAGCCCTACCGCGTGGCGTGGCGCGCGGTGGGTCGCGCGGCGGACGCATCGGCGGGCGTGGCGAACACCACCCCGACCGACGCTTCCACGGAAAGATCGACGGAAATACCAGAGGACACTTCGGCCCGTGCATCAGCCAGCACATCCGCCGACCTCCTGGCGAATCCTCCGGCAGACCCCGCCGCAGAGAGCGCCGCATTACCCACCGCAGAAACCCAAGCCTCAGGCGATGCCTTCGAGACGATCGTCCTCACTGTCACCGATACCGGCACCGGCATCGACCCCGAGCGGCTGATTTCCCTGTTCGAGCCCTTCGTTCAGGAAGACGCCTCGATCTCGCGCAAGTACGGCGGCACCGGGTTGGGCCTGACGATCGCCCAGCGGTTTTGCCAAATGATGGGGGGCCGCATCGAAGTCGAAAGCGAAATCGGAAAAGGCTCGACCTTTCGGGCGATCCTGCCGCGCGTCGTGGACGCCCGCGCACCGCAGGCCCGGACCGCCAGCTCGCCGGAATTCGAGCCGGAAGTTCCGCCCGCCTAGGGCGTGTCATCAATTAACGTCAGACCCCTTACGGGACAAGCAGTTGAACGCCCGACCCCAAAAACAAATCTAGGGGCTGAAACCCTTTCTGGGTAAGGGTTTCAAATTTAATTGATGACAGCCCCTAGTGCAGGGTCAAGACTAAAATTTAGAGCCGCTCACTTCTGGAGTCGCCCACCTTGGGTCTCAATACGAGATGGCCAACCCTAAAATCAAGCGTTGATCGTGCACTAGGGCGTGCCCTCAATTAGCGCCAGAGCCTTTACAAAGTCGGCGATTACACGCCCGTCCCAAAAAATAATGCTGGGGCTGTCATCCCTGTGGAATAGACGCTGCAGATTTAATTCGTGACAGCCCCTGGCCCGAGCCGATCGCCAGCCAGGCGCTATATTGGGAAGACAAGGTCGCGGCGCTCTGCGCTTCGCGATCGCCTCCTGGCCGTCCCACCTTCAAACACGATCGGAATGACAGCGGCTCAATCTGCAAGCGTGTTGGTCGTTGACGACAACGAAGCCAACCGCGATTTGCTGAGGCGGCGGTTAAAACGGCAAGGGTATCGGGTTACTGTTGCGGAAGATGGATTTCAAGCCCTAGAACTCATCCAAGCCAGCGAGTTCGACCTCGTTTTGCTCGACATTATGATGCCGCGTATGAACGGCTATCAGGTGCTAGAGCGGCTCAAGGCCAACCCCGACCTGCGCCATATCCCCGTCCTCGTAATCTCAGCGCTCGACGATCTAGACAGCGTAGTTAAATGCATCGAACTGGGAGCGGAAGACTACCTTCCCAAGCCGTTCAACCCTATTTTGCTCAAGGCGCGCATCAGCGCCTGTCTGGAAAAAAAGCGCCTCCGTGACCAAGAGAAAGCCTACCTAGAAGAAATCCGCCGCGAGCGAGAGAAATCCGATCGCTTGCTGCTGAGTATCCTTCCCGAACCAATCGCCGATCGCCTCAAGCAAAGCCCTAAGACGATCGCCGATAGTTTCACCGACGTTAGCGTCCTCTTCGCTGACATCGTGGGTTTCACCAAGCTCTGGTCGCGGATCTCTCCCGTTGAATTGGTGGAACTCCTCAATGAAATCTTCTCGGCGTTCGATCGGCTCGCCGAGCAGAACGATCTCGAAAAGATCAAGACGATCGGCGATGCGTATATGGTCGTCGGCGGTTTGCCGATCGCGCGGGACGATCACGCCAGCGCGATCGCTCAGATGGCGCTCGACATGCAGCGCGAGATCGCTCGGTTCGATATGGGCGAGCACGAGCCGCTTAGCATCCGCATCGGCATCAGTACCGGGCCGGTGGTTGCGGGCGTGATCGGACGCGACAAATTCATTTACGATTTGTGGGGCGATACGGTAAATATGGCGAGTCGCATGGAGTCCCAAGGTATCGCCAACAGCATTCAAATCACCGAGGCGACCTACGAACGCATCAAGGAACAGTTTGTCGTCGAAAAGCGTGGCGAGATCGAGGTGAAAGGCAAAGGCACGATGACGACGTACCTTTTGATCGATCCCTGCTAGCGCTTCTTTTGCAAGTTAAAGTTTCGATTTTCCGACGGTCGCGGCATGACACAGAAGACATTAAGGGCATCACGGGCACCTCAGGTGGGTTACGGTTTTGGGCGGCGCGCCGTGCGGCAGGCGATCGCGGCGATCGTCTGCTTCGGCAGTTTCGGTGCGATCGCTGCGTCTGGCCTCGTCCCCACTCAGGCCGATCGCTTTCCTGGCGGTGCGATCGCCGCCGAGGCCGAAGCTGAACCTGACCCCCCCTCCGACCCGCAAGGGAGGAAAGAGCCGCAAGAAATGCAGGAACTGCGCGGCGTCTGGCTGACCAATATCGACAGCGAAGTTCTGTTCTCGCGCCGCGCCCTCGATCGCGGCCTGACCCGTCTCGCGCGCCTCAATTTCAACACCGTCTATCCTGCCGTCTGGAACTGGGGCTACACGCTCTACCCCAGCGACGTCGCCGAAGAGACCTACGGCGTGCGCGTCGATCCGCACCCCGGCCTGCGCCGCCGCGATATGCTCGCCGAGGCCGTCGATCGAGGGCGCGAACTGGATCTGCGCGTCGTTCCCTGGTTCGAGTTCGGTTTCCAGGCTCCTTCTGACTCGCGGCTAGCCGAGCGCAAACCCGAGTGGCTGACCCAAAAAGCCGACGGCAGCCAGACGCGCATGGAGGGCGATCACGAGCGCGTCTGGCTCAACCCCTTTATGCCCGAGGTGCAGGACTTTATCATCGCCCTCGTGGTCGAGCTGGTGGAAAACTACGATATTGACGGCATCCAGTTCGACGACCATATGGGCCTGCCCGCCGAGTACGGCTACGACCCCTACACGATCGCGCTCTACCGCGCCGAGCACGACGGCAACGACCCGCCCCAAGACCACACCGACTCCTACTGGGTGGCGTGGCGCGCCGACAAGATCACGCAGTTTATGCGGCGGCTGTTTTTCGCCGTGAAGGCGGTCGATAACGAAGCGGTGATTTCCGTCTCGCCTAACCCTCAGTCGTTCGCCTACAGTCGCTACCTCCAGGACTGGGAGCGCTGGGAGCGGATGGGCTTAATCGAGGAGCTGATCGTCCAGCTCTACCGCCGCGATCTAGAGTCCTTTGAGTCGCAGCTTCAAGCGCCCGAGCTGCTCGCCGCTCGCGACCATATCCCCACGGCGATCGGCGTTTTGGCGGGCTTGCGTAACCGACCGGCGGACACGGAGTTGATGGGCGAACAGATTGAGGCAGTTCGCGCCAATGCTTTTAATGGGGTGGCGTTTTTCTTCTACGAAAGTCTTTGGCAGTGGTCGGACGACTCGGAAGCGGAGCGCGAAGCGGCGATCGGGGAGTGGTTTGAAGAAGACGCCAGCGCGCCGACGGTCTACGACCCGTAGTAAGTGCTAAGCCGCGATCGCGGTGAGCCTCTAACTGGGTTGCAGCGACTCGCAGAAGAAGGCTTCCAGTCGCCTCAAAAGCTGGGCGATCGCGCTAAAATCGAAGCTCCTGGGCGGTTGGCCGAGCGGTTTAGGCAGCGAACTCATAATTCGCCTCAGGCGGGTTCAATTCCTGCACCGCCCACTTTCAAGATTTTGCGATTACGCCCGAGCGAGCGCGATCTTCGCCTGCTCGACTACCTGCGCGTCGGTGTCGTCCGTCATCCGCCGCAGCCATTCGCGCGCCAAATCGCCGCCCAGGTTGCCCAGCGCCTGCGCCGTGCGGAAGCGCACCTGCGAGTCGTCATGGCAGACAAACGCCTCCAGGCGCGGTACTGCCGACTCGGCCTTGAGTTCGCCGATCGCGCCGATCGCCGTCGCCAGAAGCAAATCGTTGTCGGTTTCCAGGGCATCGAGCAACACTTCGATCGCCTTTGGTTCGCCCATTTCCGATAGCGCTGCCACGATGCTGAGCTGCAAGATCCAGTCGTTAGTCGCCTCGTAGACCGCCGCCAGATCCTCATAGGCCTCCTTCAGCTGGAGCGCACCGAGGGCATCCGCCGCCGCCGCCTTCACGTCTAGTTCGCTATCGTTGGCCAGCCGATCGCGCAGCAGTTCTAGAGACTTCGGCAAGTCCGCCGTCCCGATCGTGGCGATTTTGCTGGCGGCAGCGTAGCGCACCCGCGCGTTCTCGTGGGCCATTAGTGGCTCGACCAGCGTCATCGCCTCTTCGTAGGGCAGCGTATTGAGGCGGTTAACGCCGGAAATGCAGTCGCCGTAGTCAGCTGATTGCACCAATTCGCGGACGGAAGCAGAAGACATAGCAGTTGCGCGGGCAGTGACGCGAGGTAGAACGATTGACGGAGATAGAGATTGTGGAAGTTCGGCAGGAGGCGCTAGCCGTCGTCGGACATCGCCAAGTATAAACGGAGACCATTGCGGTCATGGGGATCGGAAATTTCGCCTGCCGCGTTTGGCGATCGAGTCGGCGAACCAACCGAACTCCAAGGGGTTTGCGTCGATCGACCTCGCGCTCTCGCACCCGCGCTGCGCCACGCCAGACGAGACAAATGGAATTCTTCGTTAACATGAATTCAAGAAACTTCATGAAAGATTCGATGTCCGTCGTGTCTCTGTCGACCGCTGAGTTTCTTCGCTGCTATCTTCTGCCGCCATGACTTCTAACGCGACCCCCAATACGAGCGATCCCCGCAGTTGGGCGAATGGCTCGATCGAGACGCCCGACACGCCGACGGTCTACGTTTGCATGCACCGCAGTTGTCGCGAGCGCGGGGCGGCAGAAACGCTGCAAGCCTTCGCGGAGAAAGTCCCGGACGGCGTCTGCGCGGCGGCGTCCACTTGCATGGGTCAGTGCAGCTCGGGGCCGACGGTGCGGGTGAGCGCTGATGAGATGTGGTACTACGGCATCAAGCCAGAAGACGTGGACGCGATCGTCGAGCAGCACATCGTTGGCGGCGAGCCGATCGCGTCCAAACTCAACCCGCGCCTGCACCGCTACTATCGCTAAACTCGCCTCCGAGCGACCCGCAGTCACCCGCCACAGACTCAACAAACCTGAGATAAAGCCGGAATCGTCGCCGCTACTCCAAAACCCGAACGCGGTTGGGATGCTCGAATAGCTCGAAAATGCGATCGGTCAGCTCCTGAAACTGGACCTGCGCGCTGTCCTTCGGAGCTGCCAGCCCCTCAAACTGACGATCGATCGTCGAAAATTCCCACCGCTGCGCCGTGTACATGTACCCCGACGCCGTTATTTCTTGCAGCGTGCAGCTTGGCCCGAGCAGGTTCCCCGAAAAATGCACCTGCATCAGCACGTACTGACACTGCAAAGCCGTATAGCCTCGCGGCAGGCGAAAACTCAAATCGATCGAGTAAGGATCGACCTGCGATAGCGTTTCATCGCCCGGAACCCACGGACTGAAGTCCACCGTCGAGCCGGGAAACTCCGCCCGAAAGAAAACAGCTAAGCGGGCAATTTTGCTGGCGAGGCCGGGAGTGACCGCCCGATCGATTGCATTCATGGTCTTCGTTACTTACTAGACTTACTAAAAAGAATTCTCACTAGTGCTATCGAGATAGATAGAGCCCCGCGCGAGGTTGTAGCGTGCGAAACTATTGCGGACGGCCCCTTTTGTCATGGCCCCCCAACCAAGCGGGCGCGAGATGCACGAGTCGCGTGACAGCGGGCGAACGAGAGATGAAATTCGAGGCGATCGCCTATCGTTGCCCTTGAGTATTGAGAAATCTATCTCATAGCACGATCGGTTGCGATCGTGGTGATGCAGAGACCTTGAGTCTTCGTTCTGGACTTTAAGCACCGTATAGAGTCAATTTGGGAAGATATGACCGTGAAAACCAACGATAACGTCATGCAAATTATTTGACAAAGATTTTCATTAAGACTATATATCGATAAGCAAGAGCTACGCAATAATTCAAAAGGAGATGTATGAGCGCTTACGCACAGGAGCTAAAGGCAACGGCCCAGGCAATGGTTGCTACGGGCAAAGGTGTTTTGGCGATGGACGAGAGTAATGGAACCTGCAATAAGCGGTTCGAGAAGCTCGGTATTCCCGCCACTGAGGAGTATCGACAAGCGTATCGGCAGCTCATCCTGACCGCACCGAACCTGTCGGACTACATCAGCGGACCGATTCTTTACGATGAAACGATTCGTCAGTCCACCACCGATGGCGTTCCTTTCGTTAAATTCATTCAAGATGCGGGCATGATTCCCGGCATCAAGGTCGATACTGGCGCGAAAGATTTGGCCGGTCGCCCCAACGAGAAAGTCACCGAAGGTCTCGACGGCCTGCGCGAGCGCATCGCCGAGTACTACCAGATGGGCGCGCGCTTCGCGAAATGGCGCGCGGTCATCACGATCGCTGACGGCATCCCCAGCCGAGGCTGCATCGAAGCCAACGCCCACGGTCTGGCGCGCTACGCGGCGCTCTGTCAAGAAGGCGGCCTGGTGCCGATCGTCGAGCCGGAAGTGCTGATCGACGGCGACCACACCCTCGAGCGCAGCTTCGCCGTCACCGACGAAACGCTGCACGCGGTCTTTAACGCGCTCTATTCCCAGGGCGTCGCCTACGACCAAATGATCCTCAAGCCCAGTATGGTGATTTCGGGTAAAGATTGCCCGACCCAGGCCAGCGTTGACGAAGTGGCCGAAGCGACCGTCACCTGCCTGCTGAAAAACGTCCCGGCAACAGTGGCGGGCATCGCCTTCCTGTCCGGCGGTCAGTCGATGGAGCGCTCCTCGGCGCACCTGAACGCGATGAACGCGAAATTCGGTAATCAGTGCCCTTGGCCGGTGACCTTTTCCTACGCGCGTGCGATTCAGCAGCCCGCTCTCAACCACTGGAGCGGCGACAGCAGCCGCGTATCGGAAGCGCAGCAAAAACTGCTGACCCGTGCCAAGTGCAACAGCGATGCGAGCAAAGGAGTCTACTCCGAGCCCGCTGGCGAGCCCGCGCTCGTCTAACCATCGAGCCTCCTATTTGTTCGATGCTACTCCTGACGCCTCTGGGACTCAGCCATTCCCAGGGGTTTTTTGTTGCCAAGGATTCTCCGTCGGTGTCTGCCGCACGGAACGCGAATTAGAACTAGTGCAGCGTCAAGCGACTATTTTAGGATAGCCCGAAGTCAGCTTGGAGCGGGCATCGTCGATTTGCATCTGCCACTCCACACCTCGTTGCCGTTCGTTGACATCGCTCGCCCACGCTGCCGTCTCCGCTCGTAGGCTCTCGATGTCAGCGAAGCGTCGGCCATGACAGCACTGGCGAGTCATTGCACTCAACTCGTTCTCGGCAATGTTGAGCCAACTGCCATGCTTCGGGGTGTAGCAAAACTCGATGCGCCGCACTAATGCCCGCGCTCGCTCTGGCTCGAAGGCTGCGTAGAACGCACCTCGGGTGTGGGTGTTGAGGATGTCGCAGACCAACTGCACTCGTTTGCAGTCGCGGTAGCGACCCTCCAGCAAGTCGGCTACTTCCTCCGCCCAATCCACTTTCTTCCGCTTCGGACGCACCCGAACTCGACGCCACCCCGCTAGCGGTTCGGCAAACATGAATAAGCTGGCCGTCCCCGCCCGCTCGTATTCGTAGTCCACCCGCTTTCCATGTTCGAGCGTCGCTGGATGGGGTGCACGCACTTCTCGCTGGAATTGAACCGGCTGTTCGTCCATGCAGATGACTGGGTGGGCTGGGTCGTAGGGCTGTGTGTACACATCCAGTACCGCTTCCATCTGCGCTACAAACTCAGCATCTGATTTGGGAGGAATGACCCAATACTCCACCTTTCGGTTCGTCATCCCGTTTTTTTCAGCGTTTGTCGCAGCGTTTCGTGGCTGATGCTCCCGACGATTTCCAACTCCACCACCTTCCGCGCCAGCAGGCGTAGCGACCAACTGGCGTATCCCGGTGGGGGGGGACTCAACCGCAGAGCGATGACTTGCGCTTCTTGCTCTCCATCAAGCAGTTTCTTTCTCGGGGTTGTTCGCTTCTGGCCGTTGAGAGCCGCTTCAAAGCCCTGTTCGACTAACCGTTGGCGGATGTTTTCGACGGTTTTCCGCGTACAGCCGTATGCCTCGGCGATTTGTCGGTCAGTCCAGCCTGCCCCTTCTACATCCGCTTTGAGCAGTACCTGAGCCCGTCGAACTTTCTGGCTATTGCCGCTCAGCTTTTTGATGACTTCTTCCAGTTGTTCGCGCTCTTCAGTGCTGAGTCGAACGATGTATTTTTTCTGCATGAGACTGCCCATGCCTCCGGGTTGCTGTCTTCCTCCCTTATCCTAATTCCTTCGCCTGACGATGCACTAGTAGTCGGCCACCATGAATTTGACAGCTTGCGATCTTCGTCGCCAAGTCAGGAAAAGGCCGCGACCAAAGCTGACCTATCAGAATCAGAGAGGTGGACTGCTAGTGCATCGCCAACGCTTGATTTTAGGGTTGGCCATCTTGTGTTGAGCCCCAAGGTGGGCGACTCCAGAAATGAGCGGCCCCAAATTTTAGTCTTGACCCTGCACTAGAACAAGAAATACCGCTGCGCCATCGGCAGTTCTGTCGCCGGTTCGCAGGTCAGCAGCTCGCCGTCTGCCCGCACCTCGTAGGTCTCGGGATCGACCTCGATCGCCGGACAAGCATCGTTCAGCTTCATATCCGCCTTGCCGATCGCGCGACAGTTCGACACCGCCGCGACCGACTTTTGCAAGCCTAGCTCGTCCGCCACGCCACGCTCGATCGCCGCTTGGGACATAAATGTGATGCTCGTCGGATACTTCGCCGCGCCGTAGGCCGCGAACATCGGCTGCATGTGTACCGGCTGCGGCGTCGGGATGCTGGCATTGGCGTCACCCATCTGCGCGTAGGCGATCGCGCCGCCCTTAATCACTAGCTCCGGCTTGACGCCGAAGAACGCCGGTTTCCAAAGGCAAAGATCGGCGAGCTTCCCTTCTTCAATGGAGCCGACCGTATCGGCGATACCGTGCATGATCGCGGGGTTGATGGTGTACTTGGCGACGTAGCGTTTGGCGCGTTCGTTGTCGTTGCGATCGTCGTCTTCTGCCAATGCGCCGCGCTGCACTTTCATTTTGTGCGCGGTTTGCCAGGTGCGGATGATGACCTCGCCGACGCGACCCATGGCCTGCGAATCCGAGGCGATCGCGCTGAACGCACCGAGGTCGTGGAGGATGTCTTCAGCGGCGATCGTCTCCCGGCGGATGCGCGACTCGGCGAAGGCTACATCCTCCGCGATGCCGCGATCGAGGTGGTGGCACACCATCAGCATATCGAGGTGTTCTTCCAGGGTGTTAACGGTGTAGGGGCGCGTCGGGTTCGTAGACGAGGGCAGGACGTTCGCCAGGGCGCAAACCTTGATGATGTCCGGCGCGTGGCCGCCACCGGCTCCTTCGGTGTGATAGGTGTGGATAGCGCGATCTTTGAAGGCCGCGATCGTGTTCTCCACAAAGCCTGCTTCGTTGAGCGTGTCGGTGTGGATCGCCACCTGAATATCGTAAAGGTCGGCCACCGTCAGACAGGTGTCGATCGTCGCCGGTGTCGTGCCCCAGTCTTCGTGTAGTTTCAGCCCCATCGCGCCCGCGAAAACTTGCTCGGCTAGCGCGGGCTGCTGGGCGCTGTTGCCCTTGCCCATAAAGCCGAGGTTGATTGGGAACGCTTCAGCAGCGCGGAGCATCATATGAATATTCCACGGCCCCGGCGTGCAGGTGGTGGCATTCGTACCGGTGGCGGGGCCGGTTCCACCGCCGATCATCGTCGTGACACCGGAGGCGATCGCGGTCTCGATCTGCTGTGGGCAGATGAAGTGGATGTGGCTGTCGATGCCGCCTGCAGTGACGATCGAGCCTTCCCCGGCGATCGCCTCAGTTCCAGGGCCGATGATGATATCGATATCGTCCTGGACTAGCGGGTTCCCGGCCTTACCGATCTTGAAAATCTTGCCGTCTTTAATGCCAATATCGGCTTTGACGATGCCCCACCAGTCGAGGATCAGCGCGTTGGTGATTACGGTATCGACCGCGCCGTCGGCGTTGGAAATCGGCGACTGTCCCATGCCGTCACGGATGACCTTACCGCCGCCGAATTTCACCTCGTCGCCGTAGGTGGTGGCGTCACGCTCGACCTCGATAATAATTTCGGTGTCGGCGAGGCGGACGCGATCGCCTACGGTCGGGCCGTAGGTTTCGGCGTAGGCGCGACGATCCATGCGGTAGCTCACGGCGATTCTCCAAGCAATATCGAGCGTGCGGGAATGTTGAGATGATACTAAACGAGCAGACGGCGAATCGTAACAGCTCAGTGGAAGAATAAGGGACGTAAGCTACCCCTCCGCACCCTATGGCCGTTCGTCTGACTTGGGACAACTCTCATTTTTTTACCGATATCAACGATCCTCGAATCGAGGAAACGGTACGGCAAATAAAGCTGGAAGTCGCAGCGCTGCACGCGGCCTGCGAGCCGTATGCTGCGGCGATCGAGGGCGCGGACTCTTTGTCGAAAGCGGACTACGGCGATCGGATTGAGGCGATCGAGCGAATTCACAAGCAGCGCATTGGAGTACTCGAAGCGTTGGGCAATGTGAGTACGTTTGTATATTCGCGCCTCAGCGTAGACGCTCGAGATACGGCAGCGAGTATCTGGCAGGGGCGGCTAGAGCAGCTCGATTCGCTGCTGGAGCGGGCAATGAAACCGCTGGAGGTGTTTCTGATTCGGGTCAGCGATGACTTCGTACAGGCGCTGGTGAGCGACCCGGTGATGGCAGAGGTGGCGTTTTCGTTGAAGTGCGATCGAAAACTCCAGAACCATCTCCTTTCCGTGCCCGAAGAGCAGCTCCTTTCCGGTCTGAGCGTCGATGGACTTCATGGCTGGGGCAACCTCTACAGCAAACTGGCGGGAACCCTGCAATGTGAGGTGAATGGCGAGCTGATGGGGCTGGCGAGCGCGTCTAATCTCTTGAGCAGCACGGAGCCAGAAGAACGCAAAGCAGCTTGGCAGGGGATTCAAGGAGCGTGGGGCGAGCATCAGGAAACCGTTGCCGCGATTCTGAATGCCATTAATGGCTGGCGCATCGAAGAAGGCCAACAGCGCGCCCACACCCAAGCGCTGCACTATTTGGATAAAAGCTGCTTGCAAAATCGCATCGATCGCGACACCCTCGATGCCTTGATGGAGACTACTTACAAGTTTCGCAGCGTCGGTCAGCGGGCACTCAATGCGATGGCAACCGCCAGCGGTCTGAAAAAAATGGGGCCGTGGGATATTTTGGCTCCGGCTCCGGCCAGCGAAGAGGGCCAAGCTTTTAGCTTTGAAGAGGCGATCGAGTTGGTCGCCGATGCCTTTGGGGAGTTCGATCCCGAGATGGGTGAGTTTGCCCGGATGATGGCGGAGAAAGGCTGGATTGATGGCGAGCCGACCCCCAACCGCTCGACGGGCGCATACTGCGACGGGTTTTCCAAGCCTCGTGAGCCTCGGGTCTTTATGACCTTTACGGGCACGATGAGCAACGTTTTGACTTTGGCTCACGAGCTGGGACACGCCTGGCACGAATGGGTAATGCGCGATATGCCGCTAATGGCGATTGACTATCCCATGACGTTGGCGGAGACCGCCAGCATCTTTGGGGAAACCCTGGTGCGTAATGCCCTGCTAAAGCGCGCCGAAACCCCGGCCCAAAAGTTAGCAGTGCGCTGGCAAGATGCCGAGAGTGCCTCTGCGTTTTTGGTGAATATTCCCGCCCGGTACGAGTTCGAGCAACGCTTGGTGGAGGCGCGTAAGCAGAGCACGGTAGTCCCAGAGCAGCTTCGGCAAATGATGGGGGAAAGTTGGCAAAAGTGGTACGAAGATAGCCTCTCGGAATACGACGAGCTGTTTTGGGCGAGCAAGCTACATTTTTCGATGTCGGGCCTGAGTTTTTACAACTACCCCTATCTGTTTGGCTATTTATTTAGCCTCGGCATTTACGCTCAGCGAGACGTATATGGAGAGAAATTCGAGGCGCTGTATCGGGGGATTTTGCGCGATACCGGTTCGATGACCGCAGAAGAGGTGGTGATGCAAAATTTGGCGCAGGACATTCGTCAGCCACAGTTTTGGCAAGCCAGCCTGAATATCGTGGAGGCGGCGGTATCGGAGTTTGAAGCTTTGGTGGCGTAGCGTTCGATGGGCGAAACCTTGAAGGCTGGGCGTGCCGTTCGCGAGGTGTCGGCTTGCCGATAGCCTGGGTGTCATCGCGAAAAGCGATCGCGCGAGCGCTTGATTGTGGGGTGAGGATTGCTAGAGTGAAGGCTGCTTTCTCGTGAATGCGCCGCTATGCAACTTTCGCCGATCGCCCGACACGGCCTACTGCTGGCACTTTGGACGGCGATCGGCCTCGCGTTCCGGACGATCGACTTGACGGCGCTGCCGCCTTGGACGGACGAATGCGCCACGATCGCCTTTAGCTCGGGCAACGGCTTTCTGGATGTGCCGCTCGATCGCCCGATTTCTACCGCCGAGCTGACTGCCCCAATGTGGCTTGCGCCGGACAGCTCGTTGGGTGACGTGTGGCGCTATTTAATGAGCGAAAGCACGCACCCGCCGCTCTATTTTTTTCTGGCGCACCTCTGGATGAAGCTCTTCGCTCCGGCGGAGGGGTTTAGCTGGGAGTCGCGCGAGCAGCTGCTCTGGGCGGCGCGATCGCTCCCGGCGATCCTGGGAGCTGCGAGCGTTCCGGCAATGTTCGGGTTGGCGCGGGTGGCGTTTGGCCGGTCGGCAATGGCGATCGCGCATCTGTCGGCGGCGCTGATGGCGGTGTCGCCGTTTGCGGTGTCGCTGGGGCGCGAGGCGCGGCACTACACGCTGGTTCTGCTGTTCGTTATCGGTTCGTTTGCCTGCACGCTGGCGATCGTCAAAGCGCTGGCGGCAACGCTGCGGCAGGGGGAAGTTCCCGGAGAGCAGCGGCTCTGGGCGATTGCGCTGGCTTGGGGGACTGTCAACGCGGCGGGGATGGCGACGCACTACTTTTTCGGGCTGACGCTGGCGATCGAGGCTGCTGTCGTCCTGGGCGCGATCGGGCTGTGGCGATTGCGCCCAGGGCGCTGGATTGCGCGGCGCGGCTGGCTGTGGCTGACGGTGGCCGCCGTGCCGACGGTGCTGGGAGCGATCGTCTGGATTCCGCTGTGGCGCGATCTGGGCGAAACGAGCCTGACGGATTGGGTGCAGGACGGCTCGCCGGGACTGGACGCGCTGTTTCGGCTGCTGAGCTGGTGGGTGGCAATGTTTTTTGCGCTGCCGACGGACGATTTGAGCGTGCCGCTGGGGTGGCTGGTGGTGAATGGTTTGGTGCTGCTGACGTTGTTTGTTGCGGGCTGTCGCTGGGTGGCGATCGGGCTGCGGTCTTTTCCCGTGATGTCGCGCCAAAGATCGGGCTTGCAGGCAACGGTTGCCTTAGCTGGGTGCGGCATTGCGGCAATTCTGACGGTAACTTTCGCGCTACAAAGCGACCTGACGCTAGCGATTCGTTTTAGCTACCCGTACTTTCCGGCGGTGATTCTGCTGGCGGCGGCGGGACTAGGGGGGCTGTGGCAGCAAGGTCGGACGCGCCCGATCGCGATCGTGTTGGCGGCGGGCTTTCTCGGCGCGACCGCCACGGCTTTCGACCTGACGTATTTGCAGCACCACCGCGCCGATCGCATGGCGGAGGTGATTTTCGAGCGCGCCGATCGCCCGGTGCTGGTCGCGACAGTGCACAAGCATCACGGCCAAACCGGACGCGCGATCGGCGTTGCCTGGGAGCTGGGCCGCCTTGCGGACAGTGCTCGAGCTGCGGGTGAGGCCACGCTGAATTTCGACGATCCCGACAGCGCGGACGCGCGCTATCTACTCGTGTCGCGATCGAATACCGACGGCTCGAACGAGTCACCAACTGTCGAAGCGCCGACGCGGGCGGGTGGTGTCTTACGCGAGAGCGTCATGTCGAAACAGGGTCGGCCTTTGGAGGTGTGGCCGATAAACTTCCGCGACGATATCGAGTGGGCGGGCACGGGCTGCATCGAAGACGATCGCGATCGCCCGGACGTACGCGAGTACAACTATTTGCGCTTCGTTTGTCCGGCAGCGGGCGCGAACGACAACGCTCAATCGGCGACCCAGCGCAGCACCGGCCACCCCTCCTCGCGGGTGTAGGCCACCATATCCTCGAAGCGGCGCAGCTCGGCCCGATCGAGGCTGAGGACGACTTTTTCGCGGCTAAAGCGCTCGTTGGCGGCTTCGAGCTGGGCGGCGATCGATAAGCGATCGAGGTCGGCGGGAATTTCGCCAAAGTAGCCGAGGGTGACGTGAGCGGTGAAATGATATTGCTGGTCGATGCCCAAACCGACCATCGCCGAGTCTTGATAGATCGAGCGGCGCACGCGCACGGTGCGACGATAGGACACGTCATCGACCGGCACGAGGGCCACGGCGATCGCGCGGGGCATGGCCACAAAGCCCAGCACCTGCCAGGACACCGGCTTCGGCCCGACGACCTGCGGGCCGACTTCGGAGAATAGATCGCCGAGCCGATCGCGCAGCTTGGTGTCGTAGTCGGGACTGTGGCTGAGGTCGCGGTAGGCGCTGTCCCAAATCAGGTCGGCGATCGTCATGTGGTAACTGGCCAGCGGCAGGCCGATAATCCAATCGGCGGGCAGGCGCGTCAGCAGGTCGGCGTAGGCGGCATCGATCGCGGCGTAAGCGCCAGCATTGGCCGGGTCGTCTTCGCTGGTGGGCGAAATCAGCGTGTAGCCGGGAAACGAGACAGCGCGATCGGTGCCGTCGGCCATGCGGGCAAACTTGGGCGATTTTCGCAGATACTGTAGCGTCGAATGGTAGCTATCGGGCCGCACCATTTTTGCGAGCCGTTCGAGATACGCTTGATATGAGTCGTCCATAGTCTTTGTTGCACTAGCTCGATCCCCACGTTAACGATATCGCGCCGTGCTGGCTCGTCGATGTTAGCCACGAGCGGTGTACGTTCGGAATCGATCGCTACGTTATTGACCCATGTCCGTGCATTTTTACTGGGGAGAAGATGATTTTGCCCTCGATCGCGCCGTTGCGGCGCTGCGCGAGGCGGCGCTCGACCCTGCGTGGGGATCGTTTAACTACGACAAGCTCGAAGGCGATGGCTCGGACGTGGCGATCGCGGCGCTCTCCCAGGCGATGACGCCCCCGTTCGGTAGCGGCCAGCGCTTTGTTTACATGCCTGAAGCGCGGCTGTGCCAGCAGTGCTCGGCGGATTTGCTAGCCGAGCTAGAGCGATCGCTCGATAAAATCCCCGAAACCTCAGTACTGGTCTTCGTCTCGCGCAAAAAGCCCGACGGACGCCTTAAATCGACCAAACTGCTGAAAAAATACGCCGAGGTGCGCGAGTTCTCGCCGATTCCGCCCTGGAAGACTGACGAGCTAGCGAGGCGCGTCACCCAAGTGGCCCGCGATCTCGATATCAAACTCACCTCCGAGGCCACAGAGCTACTGGCCGAGGCCGTGGGCAACAATACGCGCCAACTGTTTGGCGAGCTGGAGAAGCTGCGGCTATTTGCCGAGAATGGCGGTAATGGCGGCCAGGCAAACGCCGCGATCGAGGGTTCCGCCGTCGAGGCTTTAGTCGCCGCCACCAGCCACAACAGCCTCCAGCTTGCTAAGGCGATCCGCGACGGCAAAACCAGCACGGCTCTCGATCTAGTCTCGGAGCTGATCGCCCGCAACGAGGCCGCGCTCCGGATCGTCGCCACCTTGAACGGGCAGTTTCGCACCTGGCTATGGATAAAATTAGCCATCGAGTCGGGCGAGCGCAGCGACAAAGCGATCGCCGAAGCTGCTGAGGTCGGCAACCCGAAGCGCATCTATTTCCTAAAGCAAGAGGTGGCGCGCGTGCCGCTATCGGCGCTCCAAGGGTCGCTGCCGGTGCTGCTCGATCTCGAGTACAGTCTCAAGCGGGGCGGCGACGACCTGACGACCCTACAAACCAAAACGATCGAACTATGCCAGCTTTTTTCCGCCTTTTCCGCTCGCCGCACCGGGCGCTGAGTTCCTTGTCGCATAAGACGCCGAAGGGCGCGATCGCCGCGATCGCGATCGCCGGACTCGCGCTGACGGCCTGCGGCTCGGGCTCGAAGGACGACGCCGATGCCGACGGCAGCGATCCCCAGGCCGAACAGACGATCGCCTACGCCCGCGCTCTCTGGGATATCGAGCAGGAGCGACAGACGGCTTACCAGTCCCTCGTCTCCGAAATCTCCAGCGACAAGCTGCCCGAGCTGGCCTGCGATCGACCGAGAAGTCTGCGCGTCCTCAGCGGCGACGCTCGCGAGATCGTCGTGAACTTTTGCAATACGGCGCGCGAAATCGTCGAGCGCACGCGCCTGACGCCCGATGAGTTCAATCAAATTTCCCAAGATCTGGCCACTGACACAGACTTGCAGGCCGCGATCGAGGCGGAACTACTGCGCATCCGCGACGGCGAGCCTCAGCCTCCCGAAGAGGAGTCTTAGCATCAACCTGGCGGAGGCGTCTAACCGGCGGCCACCACCCGCCGCTGTGCCACCGTCTGTGGGAACGGCTCGGCGACCTGCGTGCCGAACACTTCGCAGGCCGTACCCGCGCTCTCGATTAGCTTGAGCTTGTGTAGCGTCGCGCCCAGCTCGGCGATCGGCGCTTCGAGAATGTCGCGAATCCGCAGCGCGAAGTTTTCGTGGGTCGGCACGATGCCCTCGGCGAAATAAGGGATGTCGTAGTTCAGGAAGGTGTGGTCGAAGACTTCCTCGACGCGATCGCCGACTAGATCTAGCAGCGCGCCGAGATCGACACTCATGCCGGTGCGATCGTCCATCTCGCCTTTGACTGTTACTTCCAGGTGGTAGTTGTGGCCGTGGCCGTAGGGACGCGCGCCTTTGCCATAGATGCGCTCGTTTTCGTCGTCGCTCGCGCCGGGGATCGCCAGGCGGCGCGCGGCGTTAAAGTGCGTCCCGATCGAGAAGTACACCTCGTTGCCGTTGCCGTAGTAGTCCGCCCACAGCTCGGCATGTTCGTACAGCCGGATTTGCACAAGCGGCAAGTGCGACTCGAGGCGCTCCCAGACAACTTTGGCGATATTTTCGGTGGTCGGCAGCGTCTGCGAGAACTCCGGCCACACGTCGTTGAGGTACGAAAAGTCGAGCTGTCCGGTGACTTCGCGCTTAATATCGTGCTTGATATCGGACAGGTTTAACACCATGCCGAACTCGTCGAGCTGTCCGGCCATCGAGACGATGAGTTCGTAGTTGTGGCCGTGGCCGGGGGCGTTGGCGCAGCGCCCGAAGCGCTCTCTATTCTCTGCTTCGCTGAGTTCGGGCAGCCAGTAGCGGTGGCTGGCAGAGAACTGGGCGCGGCGATTGATAATGCAGTCCATGTGAGTGAGGCGGAGCGTTTGTTACGATCTGTAAAATTTCGATCTTTATTGTATTGGGTTGAGGCGATCCACTGCGCATCACTGAATGATGCCGCCTCCGGCGACTGTCTTCGCAGCTCACATCTACAGACTGCTTACGCTACGTGGCATACCCATATGAATTGTGAGTGTAGTTTTGGAGACGCGAACACAACGGCAGTTAGATTCTCTACCCATGTCATAAATTGGACGGCTATTCTCACAGGTAGAGGTAATTCCTGCTCGATACTCATCGCTAAACTCAAATAACATCCGATCGCCCTTCGAACATAGTCTCAACCCTATGCCCAGACCCCCGATCGTCCAACCCGATCGCGCCTACACTTTCTCCGACTACTTCAAACTCAACTTCGCTCCCCGCGACATCCTCGCTCACTTCGACGCTACCCTCCAACGCCAGCCCCTGGAACTTCCCCGCACCGACGCGACCCTCGATCGCCTCGACGACCTCAAAGCCCGCATCACCGAAAGCCTCCCCCGCCTCAGCCTCACGAGTGAAATGGCGCGACGCGAATTTCTCATCGCCCCCGTCCTCACTGACGTGCTGCACTACACCACCGCTCGCCTCGATGTGGAGTACCCGATCGCCGTCAGCCAACAGCTCAAAGGCTCGCTCGACTACCTCTTGCAAAGCCAAGATACCTGCCTCGTCATCGAAGCTAAAAACGAAGACCTCGAACGCGGCTTCGTGCAGCTCGCAATCGAACTCATCGCCCTCGATCGCTGGATCGAATCCGATGCTGAAATTCTCTACGGCGCGATCTCGACCGGCAATATCTGGCAGTTCGGCCAGCTCGGACGATCGAGCCGCACCGTCACCCAAGACCTGAATCTTTATCGCGTGCCCGCCGACCTCGCCGACCTGCTGCAAATTTTGGTGGGTATTCTCAACGGATGACGAACGGCTGAAGCCAAAACTTGCCGCGTTACCCTCAGCAGGCTGCTACGCTCCCTCCACCTCATCGCTTAGCGCGATCGCGAGGATCGACGCGCGATCGCAGCTCCCGCTCCAGCCAGCGGACGATCAGCCGCCCTAAGCGCTTGGAGTTGTGGCGCACTGCCCCCGTCTGGCGGTCTTCCGACATGATCGGCACGGCTAAAACTTCCCGCCCCAGCTCCGCCAGCGCGTCGCGATCGAGCCCTACCGGGTGCGACTGTTTCTGGGCGTAGCGAATGAGCGCCTTTGCCGACGGGGACTTGCGCTGGACGATCGTCGTCTCGAACAGCGCCCGCCCGCCCGTGGCCGCGTCGATCGCCCGCACGTGATCGGCGACGCTGTAACCGTCGGTCTCTCCCGGCTCGGTCATGATGTTGCAGACGTAAATCTTCGGCGCGGTGCTGCGGGCGATCGCGTCGGCGATTTCGGGGACGAGCAGGTTGGGAATAATGCTGGTGTAGAGGCTGCCGGGGCCGATGACGATCGCGTCGGCACTGGCGATCGCCTTCAAGGCGCGGGGCAGCGCGGCGGGCCTGGCAGGCGTGCAGCCGACTCGGACGATCTTGCCCTTTGCTTCGGTGATATTTGACTCGCCTTCGATGCGCCTACCGTCTTCCAGGTCTGCCCAGAGGCTCACGTCCTCGAGGGTTGCGGGCAAGACCTGGCCGCGTACGGCGAGCACCTTCGAGCTAGCGGCGATCGAGCGTTCGATATCGCCCGTCACCGCCGTCATCGCCGTCAGAAATAGGTTGCCGAAACTGTGGCCGCTCAACCCTTCCCCGGCCTCGAAGCGATATTGAAATAGTTCGGTAATTAGCTTTTCCTCGTCCGCCAGCGCCGCAATGCAGTTGCGAATATCGCCCGGAGGAATGCCGCCGATTTCGCGCCGCAGCCGCCCGGACGAGCCGCCGTCATCGGCCACCGTAACGATCGCCGTAATATTGGAGCTGTAAAGCTTTAGGCCACGCAGCAGCGTCGAAAGTCCCGTGCCGCCGCCGATCGCCACGATCTTCGGCCCGCGCAGCAGCCGCGATCGATCGAGCAGCGCGTCTACCAGCTCGCCGTCGCCGTCCGGATCGAGCGCATCCTGGATCGAACCCAGTGTCCGCGTCTGCCCCCAAAACACCAGGCCGATACCCAATAGCAGCACCAGAGGGCCGCTGATGTAACTGGGAACCCAAGTCGTCAGGTTCGCCAGCGCCACCTTAATAAATTCGAGGATGTAGTAGACCGGCGTCAGCTTTGTCCAAATCGCAAACCCCAGCCCCAGCATCAGCAAGCCCGTGATGCTAATCAGCAGCCAGCGCTTGACCGACAGGCCGGGTGCGAGCCACTTCGACCACTGCCGCGCGCGATAAAGCGGCTTAGCAGAACCGTTGAGGTGATTGGGGTCGTATTTCATGCGGGCGGTGCGATCGAAGCTTCTCGATAAACTTAACAGGAACTCGATTCCCGGCTGGGCGAGATTCCCGGCGCTTTCCCGAGCGACCGCCCGTTTCTGCGCCTGCAAAATTCGGGCTAGAGATCTACCGCCGATCGCCCGTACACTCTGTCTGAATCCATTCACCTTTCGACCCCTCGACACTGCTATGACTGAATCGGCCACCACCGCGCCCGCATCGAGCGCTTCGACCGCCAGCAGCATCGACTACAACATCGAATCCGCCGTTCTCGATCGCTACCAAGAGGGCGCGCGCGAAGTCCAGCCGACGCTCTGCTGCCCGACGGACTACGAAGCAAAGTACCTCGAAATTCTGCCCGACGAAATCCTCGAAAAAGACTACGGCTGCGGCGATCCGTCGCGCTATGCCGAACCGGGCGATACTGTTCTCGACCTGGGCTCCGGCGCAGGTAAGGTCTGCTATATTGCCTCGCAAAAAGTCGGCGCGAGCGGTCGCGTTATCGGCGCGGATTTTAACGACGTAATGCTCGACCTGGCGAAGAAGTACCAGCCGGAGCTAGCCGCGAAAATCGGCTACGACAACGTTTCGTTCGTGAAAGCCAAGATCCAAGACTTGGCGCTCGATCTGGGCAAGATGCAGGCGTGGCTGACCGCCAACCCGATCGCCAACCTTGACGATATCGCTGCCTATGAGGCGGAGTGCGATCGCCTGCGCCGCGAAGAGCCCGCCGTCGCCGACGACAGCGTCGATCTGGTCGTCTCCAACTGCGTGCTCAACCTGGTCAAGCCGGAACAAAAACGCCAACTGTTCGGCGAGCTGTTCCGCGTTCTCAAGCGCGGCGGTCGCGCGGTGATTTCCGATATCGTCTGCGACGAAGACCCGACACCCACCATTCTCAACGACCCCGATCTTTGGAGCGGCTGCATCTCCGGCGCGTTCCGCGAAGATGAGTTCCTGGAGATGTTCGAGGATGCGGGCTTCTACGGCGTCGAGATCGTCGCCCGTCAGTCTGAGCCCTGGCAGACGATCGACGGCATCGAGTTTCGATCGCTCACCATCCGCGCTTACAAGGGTAAGCAGGGCGAGTGTCTCGAACGCAATCAGGCCGTGGTGTACAAAGGCCCCTGGAAGCAGGTGCTCGACGATGACGGCCATATCTACCGTCGCGGCGAGCGTATGGCAGTGTGCGATAAGACGTTCAAAATCTTGAATCGCAGCCCCTACGCCGATGACATCATCGCGATCGAGCCGCTTGAAGAAGTCCCGCTCGAATCTGCTGCCGAGTTCGCTTGCCATAAGTCCGCCGTTCGCGACCCGCGCGTTACCAAGGGCTTGGACTATCGCGAGACTCAGACCGCAGACGGCATGGTCTGCGACACCGACGGCTCGTGTTGCTAGGCGATTGGCGAAACCCTAAAAACAGCCCACAAGTATCGTTCCCACGCTCCGCGTGGGCAACGCAATCCCCAGACGCTCTGCGTCGCGATCTCAGCGAGCGACGGGACGCAGAGCGTCCACAAATGCATTCCCACGCAGAGCGTGGGAACGATGTAATGCAAGTATCTCGGACTCGAAATCTCTGGCGGTGCGGCGTGGCGACCTCGATCGCCCTATCGACCGGATTCAGCTTAGCAGTGGGCTCACCACTCGTAGCACGTAGCGAAGATCTGCCACCAGCACAAAGCTCCGCAATAAGCCCTCCAATCCATCACATCGTCTTAATCGACCTGCACGACGAGACCACCGATGAGGAAGTCCGCGCGCTTATCGATGATGGAGAAGCCACGATCGCCGCCATCCCCGGCGTTGAGGTTGTCGATATGGGTCTCCAAGCGCTGGGCGATCGCGCAGTTCACATCAACGACTACGACCTCGCCGTCTACATCCAGTTCGCATCACTCGATGCCCTGGCAGCCTATGGCCCTCACCCCGACCATCAGGCGTTTCTCGCGCGTCACCGCCACCTATGGTCGGGCATCCGCGTTATCGACTTCTTCGGCTCGATCGACGCGATCGAGCCCGCTCCTTCACCCGACGAGGCGCAGTAGCAGCATGGAACGCCTCTCGGTTCTCGGGCTCGATATCGGTCGCAAGCGCGTCGGCGTGGCGGGTTGCGACGGGCTCGGCCTCGGCGCAACAGCAATCACCACCGTAATTCGTAAGTCTTACCCCGAAGACGTGGCCGCGTTCGAGCAGCTGGTGCGCGATCGCGAGGCGACAGCGTTGGTCGTCGGTTTGCCCTACACGATGGACGGCGCCGAGGGCAAGCAGGCGGCGTCGGTGCGCCGCTACGCCGAGCGTTTGGGAAAAAGCCTCGATTTACCGGTGCAATATATTGACGAGCGCCTGAGTTCTGTCGAAGCCGAAGAAGCCATCAAGCAAACCGGGCGATCGCCCTCGCGCCACAAGCCGGAAATCGATCGCCGTGCCGCCGCGATCTTGCTTCAGCGCTGGCTCGATCGCCGCGATCGCGAGGACGCCTAAACTCGGTCATCGGGTCGGAAAACCGGCTCGATCTCTCGATTGTTGCAAAAATAAATGTACCTTCCGTGCGTGCTATGCTCGGAGAACAGCGAAGCGATGACACTCGACGTCGCTTTGGCGGACTGCTTTCGGCCCTCCACACGACACCATATGACTAAGCCCTTCCGTCAAAACGAGCGCTCTCATGCCAACTTGACGAGCATTGACGACGATCTGGGGCGCTCCTTGCCGTGCTACATCGAACATACTTTCGAGATAGACGAGCAAACATACGGTTTACTTCTGCCCGTGCACGTGCCTGTCGATATCGTCGTTTGGCAGATCACCGAGGACGGAGAACACGAAGAGCCCGTGCTGGCGAGTGATGAAGACATCGACACCGTCTTCGAGCTCGCCAGGGAAACCCTTGCAAAGCGCGACTTGCTGCTACAGCGCACGGCCCTTGTCTTGACTCTCGTCGGCGAAATTCCCGAACTCGAAGCCGCCGAAGCTGAGGCCGCTGGGTCTGACGTCAACCCGCAGGAAGTCGAAGAGCTGGTCTTCCTCGATAGCTTCTACGATGGCGAGTCCGAATTTTCGGTCTGCGTTCCGCTAGATCCGATGCTGATCGTAGTGCGCTTCGATCGCCAGACCCGTCAGCCGCAGCTCCTCTCCGCCGAGGAGTTCCAGCAGCTCGAGCCGATGCTGCCATCTTTAGAAAGCTCCCTGGCCGAGCGTCTGTTTGACGACCTCGACTGAATTGCACGGGCGGCGCTTCTCGGCCTCGAGTCGGGTGCGCTTAACTCGTTCACATTTTTCCTAACACTGTCTTCGTACCGTCTCTGTTGCCGTTCCCCATTTTTCCGTGAAACTCCGCTGGCTGCTTCCCCTGACGATCGTGCCCCTCAGCCTCGGTATCGGTGCGTGGCAGGGATACCGCTGGTGGGCCTGGTCGATCGCGCCGCAAAGCGATCGCGCTGAAGACATCGTCCGCATCGAGATTCCGCCGGGAACGCCCGCCCTGCAAATCGGCTCCGACCTAGAAACGGCGGGCGTGATTCGCTCGGCGCGGACCTGGTCGCTGTGGGTGCGCTGGAAGAACTGGCGTGCGGAAAGCGGTGGCTTCCAGGCCGGAACTTACGACCTGAACGCAGGCGAAACGACGATCGCGATCGCCGAGCAAATCTGGAACGGCGAAGTCATCGAGCAGCGCTTCACGATTCCCGAAGGCCGCGCCATCTCGGACATGGCCGCTTACTTCGAGCGCGAAGGCTTTTTTAGCGCCGCCGCTTTCACCGAAGCCGCCAACACTATTCCCCGCGAAGACTACCCCTGGCTACCCGAGGAGATCGCGAGCCTCGAGGGCTTTCTCTATCCCGACACCTATCAGGCCGCCGCTGGGACGATCTCGCCGGAAAACGTCGTGCGCCAGATGCTCGATCGCTTCGAGACCGTCGCGCTGCCCGTCTACGAAGCCGCCACCACCGACCTTAGCCTACTGGACTGGGTAACGCTGGGCTCGATCGTCGAGAAAGAGTCCGTCGTCGCCGAAGAGCGCCGCCGCATCGCGGGCGTCTTTACTCAGCGTCTCGCTAAGGGCATGAAGCTCGAATCCGATCCGACGGTCGAGTACGCCCTCGGCATCCGCCAGACCGTCGATAAGCCGCTGACCTTCGCCCAGGTCGAAACCCCCTCGCCCTATAACACCTATATGAATCCGGGGCTGCCGCCCGCACCGATCGCCAGCCCCGGCATTGCCAGCCTCGAGGCTACCCTCGACCCCGAAGACACCGAGTTTCTCTTTTTCATGGCGCGATATGATGGGACGCACATTTTCAGCCGTACCCTAGCCGAGCACGAAGCCGCGATCGATCGCGTCGTGCGCGAACTCGAAACCCGCGAGGTCGAATGAAACGCCGCGCCCGTAAAGCGTCGCCCCCCGCGTGAAGAGATCGCCAGCAAGCACTCGCTTTCGTTGATAAGCGCACCTTCGACTGCCCGACGAGATCGTCGCATCGTCCCCATCTGCCGCATCCTCCGACGGGGGTTCGCCCTCTTTTTGCCGACTATGAAGCCCTTGAGCAAGCTCCTGACGCCCGACCTCGCCCTCGGAGCCTCGATCCTGCACCTAACGCCGCAGATGGTTCGCGATCGTGGGTTGCGCGGCTTGATTCTCGATGTGGACGAAACTCTCGTCCCCTTCCGCGACAGCAAAGTCTCGGACGAACTGACCGGCTGGCTCCAGGAGATGCGCCAGCACGTCGAGTCCCTGTGGCTGGTGAGCAACAACGTCAGCAAAACTCGAATCGGCGCGATCGCCGATTCGATCGACTTGCCCTACATTCACTTCGCGAGGAAGCCGTCGCGCCGCAAGCTGATCGAGGCCGCCAATGCGATGAATATCCCGAACGCAAAGGTCGGCATGGTCGGCGATCGGCTGCTGACGGACGTGGTCGGCGGTAACCGCCTCGGCATGTACACCATACTCGTCAAGCCAATGGTTGCACCGGGGGCCCTCCCCCGCGAGTCGAGCATCCATGCTTTCGAGCTGTGGCTCTCCAATTTGTTCGTCCGCAAAGACTAGCCCGAGTCCCAGACTGCTGTTCTTCAAACATTTGCTCGCATCACAACCGTCTCCCATCTCGCGCTTCGACCTCGCGTCCCAATTTCGCAACAAGCTCAGCACGCACGCAGTTTGCACCTCGTTACGCGAGCCGGAGCTGCGGCTTGCCGCAACATTGCCAAAATCGCGCCTTTTTTTTGCCGGATTATCAGCACAATGACGGCGATCGCGATCGGAGACGTTGCGTTACTTAACTTTGTGAAGCTTCGCCTGTCTTCGTGGGCGGAAATATAAAGAAAACATGAGCGAGGTGTCGTCCGAGGAAGATCTCTGCCATATTGTTATTAATTCACGACCAGGCCAACCATATATATAGGCCGTCATCCTCTGAATACCGGGCCCGACGTGGCTTGCATTAATGAGGTCGCTCATCATATATAAAGACCTCAAGTTTCAAAAGTAAAATAAAAGATCCAAGCGGGGAGGTCTACAGCGTGAGCGTACTGCGAGCGCGTTGTAGGGCTCCCCGTCTGGCTTTTGGAGAGGCGATCGCGACCCCGTCTGCGCCATCGCCTCGGGATCGCTACTTTGCTTCCGGCTTGAAGTCGAGTGAGACGGAGTTGATGCAGTAGCGCTGACCCGTCGGGCGCGGCCCATCGCTAAAGACGTGGCCGAGATGCGCCCCGCAGTTGTCGCACAACACTTCCGTGCGAATCATAAACAGGCTGAAATCGCGCTTCTCGGCGATCGCACCTTTGCCAACGGGCGCGTAGAAGCTCGGCCAGCCCGTGCCCGAGTCGAACTTCGTCTCGGACGAGAAGAGCGGCGCACCGCAGCAAATGCAGGTGTACGTGCCTGCGGTCTTACTGTTGTGGAAGCGACCGGTGAAAGCGCGTTCGGTTCCTTTTTTGCGAGTAACGCGGAACTGCTCTTCGGTAAGCTGCTCGCGCCATTCTGCTTCCGTTTTCTGTACTTTCGGCATGGGTTGTTCTTGCAGTCTGTGGATGTATTTGCGGGATTTTTCGGTGGCAAACGTGCGAAAGCTTGATCGCATTTGCCTGACGACCCTATTGTTGCGTTTTGTGTAGGGGGGATTGCAAGGGCGGAACCTGATTGACTGACGAAAAGTTGAGACTAAATGGCTGAACCCCTTACCGTACAAGCAACTCAAGACTTAGAGGATTATATGCTCCGTAAGCCAACACAACGAGTCAAGTACACAATCGCTGAAATCCCTATGCAGCCAAGGTTTGAGCTAGAGGTGAGAATAGGCTACACGCTTTGCTTAGCAAGCAATTCAGAAGTTTTGTCAGTCAATCAATCAGCGCTCTACCTCACGGCTCAAGGGGTTGAAGTGGTCGAGTCCGACTAGCGTCGTCGTGTTGACCCCCACTGGTTTCGGGGCAACAGCTACTTTCGCATTGGCTGGGATTGGGTCACGACTGCTCTCTAGCAAGGCTGGCGATTGATTCGAGCCGCTTCCTTCTCTTCCTCTCGCGACCCCGAACCGGCGATGGCCTCTCGGCGTCAGCACGAGGCCAGGTCGTACGGTCTCGAATTTCGCTGTCGCACTTTTCGCTACCCTCCTGACTGATTTTTATCCGTCAACTGGCTGTAACGCCTGCTACGTTAAGGTTTCATTTTTGTCAGTCAATCAGGGGCGTTGGCGCTTCCCAACAGAACCTCAACTATTGGCTTGCCTTAACTATTGGCTTGCCTTACTTAATTTAAGCGGAGAACAGTTTTGAAGCCTATCTCCCCACCATAGTATTCACAGACGTATATCTCTGGATCCTTATTTGGTAAAAGCGCCCGCCCTGCTTGTACTGCGACCGAAACCGGCACAGCTGGCAGGATATAAATCTTGCAATCTTTACCATGCTCTTTTTGAATTCTATTAAGAAGATCTCGATACGAGTAAGCAAAATTTTCCAGCGACTTTCGGGAACTCATACAATGTGGAGAAGGGTTGGGAATAGTGATCTGATAAACGTTTGCATCTTCCCATTCCTCCTGATGATATTTATCTTCAGAAATAAAATCGCTAATTTCTAGCTTCAAAAGAATTGTTTTTGAATCCCTCTTTTTCTCATGCCTGATGATGTAAGAGAGTTCTTTTTCATCTTTCCACGACCAAGTAGAGTCAGTTTTTTTGATATCTCTATGCGACTGGTATATGTCAGTAGGAACCGTGTCGCCAATACATTTTCCTAAGTACATCAGTAGTGGCATCGGTGCTATGGCAAACACAGATATATGTTTAACTACTTGGTCATCAATTCCTTCTTCAAGCGCTCTCTGGATTTTTCGCTCGATCTTATTTTTTGCGAATGCCATCCACTGATCATAAGGAACTCGTTTGTCAAAATCAGAATCTTTGATCCTAATCCCCTTTAGATCTACTGGATATCGAGGAAGCATGGCTGCCCTCACCGTCTCAAGACTGATGGGGACTTGTCGATCTCCTATATTTACAGTGAACATAAGTATAGTCGATTCGTGTATTTCTCCTGTATAGCTTGTCTGTATTTCTATTCTATTTTCATGCTCTTTTTTCCAAGCTTGTAGTAGTGACGCCGAGTACAGCTCGGGGTTGTCGTCAATTTCTTTGTGGCACTTTTTGCACAAAAGCATTAAGTTTTTAAAGTCTACTTGCGCGTCTTCTGAGTCTTGATTTCCTCTCGGGCCGTCCTCGCTAGAAGCGATGATGTGTGCCACATCAGCAAAGTTTCCTTCACTCAAAGTTAAGCCATTACGCCATACATACTCATTACATCCCTTAAATTCACAGCGGCCAGCAGATGCTACCCACAGACGTAATCTGACAGCTTCAGGAATAGACTTACGTTTTGACATTTTGATTACCCTGGGAAATCCTCACCAAACACGGTTCTCAAGTGCGAACAAGCTGCTTCCGCATCTGATTGTGATGCAGATAGAAGTGAGTTATGGAGGGTGATTAGTTTCTCTTTTAGGAGAAACTTTTGATTCGCAGTCATTTTCTCAAACAAGTCATTATAAGGTTTGACAGGCAAGTGGACTGTGATTTCATTTCCATTGAATCTCTGAATCATACTCTCTACAACGCATTGCAATGCGGACAGGTCGTCATAGTGGGTTTTAAAGTCTGAGGATCAAAGATTGTTCCGCGATGAAACACCTCATAGCAGATAGCAGTCATTGCAATGCCCGTTGGTTTCCCGTTTGCTGTTGAGTTAAAGGAATAATCTTTCCATCTCTTCAAGTAACGAATAATGCGACGAAACTGAGATCTATCTCCTTCTGAGAATTTTGACTTTATCAGTTTTTTTAGGAGGAAAGGATCCGACTCCTCCCAGATTTTCTTGCTTTCGAGCGATCCAGGATATCCTTTTGCGATAAATAGCTCTTTTTTCTGGGTATAAGAAGCATACTCAGTTGCATAGATAGCGAGATCGACGTGAAAAAATTCTGTCTGATTTAAAAAGTACTGCACTCTCACGCATGGTCTTTTCATCTCAACTGTTCTTGTGCTTCTTTGCAGAGCTTGACAGATCCACCCTTTGACTTGAACTGGCTGATACTCACTTCTGGTGAAGTCAAAGATAATGCCTACGTCAATGTCATAGTCACCATCAGCAAGTGGCTCTACTCCGGTTGCTAAGGCGTAACTTCCTTGGTTTAGGTACGTGAAACTAGGGGGCTTGCCTGAGAAAATATTTTTTAGTCCTGCTTGTAAATCATGGAGTAGCAAGTCTCTTTTCTCTCGTAGTGGCTCGCTCCCTTCAAAATCAATCTTGATACGATCGTGAAATTCTAGAAATTTAGATTGTAAGCTCATAAGCAATCCTAGCTTTTGTGACGCTGACTTCTTGGAGCAACTAGTACTCCGCCACCGTGAATTTGATAGCTTGCGATTCCTGCTGCCAAGTTGTGCAGACGAGGCGAGTAGAGTCGGCCTATCAAAATCAGAGAGGTGGAGTACTAGTTCTTGATAGTTATAGGATTAAGGAGTTTAGACTCGGCTTTGTTTGCAATACCTAACATTCTATTTACGACGGCTAGAAATTTCATCACAACCAGATGGAGAGGCAGGATGAGCGATAGCTCACTCCGCCGCCAAACGTGATTCAAGTCGCCTGCGCGATCATCTGAATCGCCTTCGGCATCCACCGCCGGGTCGAACCCACTGAAATCCCAAGAGTTCGGGTCGCGACCCCTAACCGGCGATGGCCTCTCGGCGTCAGCACGAGGCCAGATCGTACGGTCTCGAATTTCGCTGTCGCACTTTTCGCTACCCTCCTGACCGATTTTTATCCGTCAACTGACTGTAACGCTTGCTACGTCAAGGTTTCATTTTTGTCAGTCAATCAGGGGCGGAACTCACGAATTTTTCTCAGGCGCTACGATCTCGTCTAAATTAGTTCGTCCGTCGCGCTTGCCAAGATCGATCGTCCCTAGCCGGATCGAAACAATGGATATTCCCACGACTCTGACCCGTAACGACGCCCAGCGCTTTTTGCTTAAAGCCGGGTTTACCGACGGCACGCTGCCTTACCCGCAGCTCCGCCAAGCCCTCGCGATCGTTGCCGAGCACTGCGACTACCAGATCTTCGGGGTCTGCGCCGGTGATGGCGTGGCGGCAATCCGAGCGCTGCACGCCTACACCGACGCCCTCGGCTACGATCGCCCGCCCGAGCTCGCGCCGATCGCCGAAGCGGCCTACATCAAATACAACCCGAAAACTGACCTCTGCTATATCAATCCCTACGAGGGCAACGAGCGCGGCGTTTTGGTGTCCTGTCAGTCGGTGTACGACACTGGGATTCGCGACATTTACGGTCATCTGCCGCTGGATTTGTTCGACGACCTTCCGGATGCGACGTAGCGCCTGCTTCCCGGATCTCGACGACCTCGATCGAGCGGGGGGTAAGCTAGGAGGGCCTCAAAGTGACGTGCAAGTGGCGTGAAAACTTTAGCGGAACGGGTGATGACAGAGCGGGTTGCGATTCTCGGCTGTGGCTACGTGGGGACGGCGCTAGCGAAGCACTGGCGATCGCGCGATATGCAGGTGACGGCGACCGCGACTACGCCGGAGCGCCTGGAAGCCCTGGCGGAGATCTCCGATCGCGCGATCGTCGTCAACAGTCAAAACCTCGACGCCTTGCGCGACCTGGTGCGCGACACTGAAACCCTAATCGTCAGCATCGCCTCGAAGCGCGTTCAGCCCTACGATGTCACCTACCTGGGCACGGCGAAAAATCTGGCGCAGGTGCTGAGCGAGCTGGACGTGGAAGGCGAACCGGGCAGTGCGGCCAATCCGCTACGACAAGTGATTTACACCAGCAGCTGCGGGGTCTACGGCGATCGCAGTGGTGAGTGGGTGCGCGAAAGCGACGCGGTCGATCCCGAAGGCGAGAATCAAAAAATATTGGCGCAGGCAGAAGCAACGATACTTGGCACGGCGCTGAGTGCGGCGAGCGCCGAGCGCAAAGCTTGCGTGTTGCGCCTCGGCGGCATCTACGGGCCCGATCGCGAAATTTCGCGCATTTATAAGAAAGCCGCCGGAACCACCCGGCCCGGTGACGGCCTCCATCCGACCAACTGGATTCACCGCGACGATATCGTCGGTGCGATCGACATTGCTCGCAGCAACCGCCTCAGCGGTATCTTCAACGTCGTCGATGATGACTGGATGTCGAATCGCGAGCTGCTCGATCGCGTTTGCGCGCACTATGGCTGGGAGCCCGTGACCTGGGACGCCTCGCGTCCGGCGCGCCGCTCTTACAATGCCAAAGTCTCCAACGAAAAAATTAAGGCGGCGGGCTTGAGCCTGCGCTATCCCAAGCGCATCCTGTAGACCCGTTTTTCGCACGATCGCGCCTTTGCCAACTGCATACTCGACCTATGGAAACTCGCAACCCCAACACTGCGACCCTATCTGCCGAGCCCCAGTTCTATGTCTGGGACGGTCATCGCTGCGCTTATGAAGTTTGTAGGCCGGAGAATGCCAGCGGGATGCCGATCGTCTCGCTGCACCCGATCGGTGTCGGCCTGACGCGACAGTTTTGGGCGCGCTTCAGCCGGGAGTGGTGCGATCGCGGCTACCGCAACCCGCTCTACCACCCCGATCTTCTGGGCAACGGCGACAGCGACTTGCCCTGCTTGCCCTACTCGCCCACGGACTGGGCGGCGCAGATCGCCCGCTTCATCGAAACGGAAATTGGCGAACCCGTTGTCTTGCTTTCCCAGGGTGCGTCGTTCCCGATCGCCGTCGAACTCGCGAAAGCGCACTCCGATCGCATCAACGCAATCGTCCTGTCGGGGCCACCGGCCTGGGGCGTGATGACCCAGGCCGCCAACCCGACCCAGCAGAACCTGAACTGGAAGCTGTTTTTCAATACGATTCTCGGCAGCTGGTTCTATCGCTACGCCCGCACTGATGGATTCCTGCGATCGTTTTCCATCAAGCAGCTTTTCGATAAAGCCGATGATGTGGACCGTGAGTGGATGGAGATGCTGCGCGCCCACTCGCGCGATATCGACACCCGCCACGCCGTCCTTTCGTTTCTCGCAGGATTCTGGCGGCGCGACTACACCGAAGACCTGGAAAGCCTGACGCAGCCGACCCTCGCGATCTTCGGCGAAGGCGCGTCGAGCATCAGCAAGCGCGGAAAAACCGACCCCGCCGAAAAGCGCGTCAAGGACTACCTCGCTTATATCCCCCACGCCCAGGCGCAAATTGTCCCCGGTCGCAACGTGCTGCCCTATGAATCGACGACGGAATTTGTAGAAGCCACGGCGGCATTCTTCGGGCGTCAAAATCTGCTCGCAAAGTAGTCTCAGTTTCTCTGTTAGAGCGACATGGACGGGACACAAATCCCCATCGGCCAGACGGCGGCCACCACCTTTCTCGAAGCCGCGATCGCCTGCGATCGCGTCGCACCCGCCTACCTCTTCGCAGGGCCGGAGGGCGTCGGACGGGCGATCGCGGCACGCTACTTCGCACGGCGACTCCTCGGCGATCGCCACCAGCTCGCCAACCACCCCGACTTGCTTTGGATCGAGCCTACCTATCTCCATAACGGCCAGCTTTACACCGTCGCCGAAGCCGAAGACAAAGGACTCAAACGCAAAACCTCGCCGCAAATCCGCCTCGAACAGGTGCGCGCGATCGCCCGCTTCCTCAGCCGCCCGCCGCTCCAAGCCGATCGCAGCCTCGTCATCATCGATCGCGCTGAGACGATGGCCGAAGCCGCCGCCAATGGCTTGCTCAAGACCCTCGAAGAACCCGGGCGCGCCACTTTAATACTGATCGCCCCGTCCGCTGAATCGCTGCTCCCGACTCTCGTATCCCGCTGCCAGCGTCTGCCGTTCTACCGCCTTTCACCAGAAGACCTAGCCCGCGTCCTCACTAACTGCGGCTACGATGAAATCTTGCAGCAGCCCGCCATTATCGCCGCTTCCCAGGGCAGTCCTGGCGCGGCGATCGCCTCCTGGGAACGCCTGCAAGATATCCCTGCCGATACGCTCGATCGGGCGACCCAGCCGCCGCGATCGCTCCGCGCCGCCCTCGAACTCGCCCGTGAAATCGCCAAAACCTTCGAGACGCCCGATCAGATTTGGCTGATCGAATACCTGCAAAATGCTTACTGGCAGAAACGAGGCGTTGCGGCATACCCCGCGATCGAGCGGCTCGACCTCGCCCGCAAACACCTCCAAGCCTTCGTCCAGCCACGCCTCGTCTGGGAAGTCGCCCTCATCGATATCACCAAGTCCCTGCGCTAGCGATCGCCCCGAATCATAAGCCAAGAGAATATCAAAGAAAACGAAAAGAAGCCGCTACGAGACTTTACACGGCGTTACAAAATCGCTAACATTGAGCTATCAATACAAAAGCAAACGTGTTGGCAAGTCGGATTTCCGACAAGTCGAGACAACCGCA